>Ga0255755_1000757_pt1 | contig 32772 bp, 31 predicted proteins | sample 011ome_18_FD_179955 | JGI IMG/M metagenome (GOLD analysis project Ga0255755, IMG submission 179955) | Coastal salt marsh microbial communities from the Groves Creek Marsh, Skidaway Island, Georgia - 011501BT metaG (version 2) | ecosystem: Environmental > Aquatic > Marine > Intertidal zone > Salt... | reverse complement strand
CCTTCTCCCATGGCAATAATAATTTGTTTGTAGGGCGTGGTCGTAACGTCCCCTGCAGCAAAAACTCCAGGAAGTGACGTTTCACCTTTTTGATTAACTTCAATTTCTCCATACTGGTTTAATGCTAAAGTTCCTTTCAGCCAATCTGTATTGGGAATAAGCCCAATTTGAACAAAGACTCCCTCAACATTAATAGATTTTTCTTGATTTGTTTGTCTATCAATATAATTAAACCCCGCAACCTTTGTCTCCCCAAAAATATTTTTAGTTTTCGCATTTAGAATAATTTCAACATTCTGCAATGAATTTAATTTATTAATTAATACCTGATCAGCCTTAAGCGATGGAGCAAACTCAACTAGGGTAACTGATCCTACTATGCCTGCTAAATCAATCGCCGCTTCAACACCAGAGTTTCCTCCACCGATAACAGCAACTTTTTTTCCTTTAAAAAGAGGGCCATCACAATGGGGGCAATATGCTACGCCTTTGCCACGAAATTCTTTTTCTCCTGGAACTCCTAATTCTCGCCATCGAGCACCAGTCGCTAATATTACTGACTTACTATCAATTTTTGCTCCACTCTCAAGTTGCACCTCATAAAAAGGTCCGCCATTTTTAAAAAGTTTTTTTACTTTTTGAAGATTTATGATATCCACTTCATAATCTTTAACATGTTCTTCTAATGCTGATACCAGTTTAGGCCCTTCTGTTGCTTTGACAGAGATAAAGTTCTCTATTCCAAGCGTGTCCATCACCTGCCCACCGAATCTCTCTGCTACTAACGCTGTTCTAATTCCCTTGCGTGCAGAATAGACTGCAGCTGAGGCACCCGCTGGGCCACCCCCAACAATAACAACATCATAGGGTTCTTTTTTTGAAATATCCTCTGCAATCCGATCATTGGCACTGGAATCAATTTTTATAATAATCTCTTCGAGCTCCATGCGGCCTTGACCAAATTTCTCGCCATTAAGAAAAATCGTTGGCACAGACATAATTTTTCTATCTTCTATTTCTTTTTGAAACATTGCACCATCGATCATCACGTGTGAAATATTTTCATTTAATAATGAAAGAAGATTTAAAGCTTGCACAATGTCAGGACAATTGTGGCAGCTTAATGAAATATAAGTTTCAAAATGAAACAGCCCTTTAATATTTTTTATCTGCTCAATTAAATTTGGACTAATTTTTAGTGGATGCCCCCCTGTTTGAAGAAGAGACAAAATAAGCGAAGTAAATTCATGCCCCATAGGAATTCCAGCAAAAAATACTCTGTGTTTCGAAGCCGGCAACCCAACAGAAAATGATGGCGTTCTGCCATTATGATCAGATTTTTCAACTACAGATATTAAATTTGTTGTTTCCTTTATCGCATACAAAAGACTTAACATCTCTTTTGACTTATTTGATTCGTCTTTATAAGCAATGATCTCAATAGGATTCTTTATCATTGCCATATATTGTATTAGTTGATTTTTAATATTTTGGTCGAGAGCCATTTTAATATCCTGAAAAGATGGGCCAAAAAGGTTGGCCCATTAATTAATTAAATTTTTCCAACAAGATCTAATGATGGTGAAAGCGTTTCTTCGCCTGGCTTCCAAGATGCAGGGCATACCTCACCTGGATTTACAGCAATATGTTGAGCAGCCTGAATTTTCCTAACCAAATCTGCAGCTGAACGACCTATACCTAAATCATTTACCTCAACCGTTTTAATTACTCCCTCTGGATCAATAACAAAAGTACCTCTTAACGCAAGACCCTCTTCTTCAATCATGACGTTAAAGTTTCTCGAGATTACTCCGGTGGGATCACCAATCATTGGATACTTGATCTTCTTGATTGTCTCCGAACTATCGTGCCAGGCTTTGTGAGTAAAATGTGTGTCTGTAGAAACAGAATAAACTTCAACGCCCATTTTTTGTAACTCATCATAATGATCAGCTAAGTCACCAAGTTCGGTAGGGCAAACAAAGGTAAAGTCTGCAGGATAAAAAACAACTGCTGACCATTTTCCTTTAAGGTCTGCTTCTGTAACTTCAATAAATTTACCATTGTGAAAAGCTTGAGCTTTAAAAGGTTGTACAACTGTATTAATTAATTTTGACATCATATTTCCCTATAAAAAATTTAAGAAAAATGATTATAGGAGTATATTAAAGATTTGTATAATTAATTATATATATAGTATTGATAGTTTTTACTTATCATATATTTATAAGTTCAAATTCTCTCTTTAATTCTTGCAAGCGATATTCAACTCTAGATTTATCATAAAATGTGCCTTTCTTTGCTTTAGTGGCCATATCCATTTGAGTTATTGCAGCTTGAATATCATAACGATAGTAAAAAAAGTCCGACAAGCTCTCAAATTGAAGAAGGTCTTCACCATTTTTTGCGTATGCTTCAGATAATAATTTGAATAGCTTTGGATCTTCCCCATAGGGGCTTTGATATTTTTTTATGAGCTCAATGGCGTCTTTTGTTTGATTTCTGTAGATTAAAATATTTGATAAGCCATAAATAAAAGCCCTGTAATTTGGAAAAGTTTCAAGCCCTCGATAATACAATTTCTGGGCTTCATTAAAATTGTTGTTGCTAATAAGTACTCTTGCCTCTAACTCAATTAGCATAGGATGATTTATGTTTTCTTTTAAAATTAGCTGAAACGTTTTTAAAGCCTCATTATTTCTCTTTTCGCTTAAATATGCATATGTAAGACCATATAATTCTGCAATTCTATTAAAATATGTTTTAGTAGCAATTTTTCTTTCAAAGTTACTTGAAAGTGTATTTATATCCCCTACAACTACTTTAAGCTTGGACTTTGTAAGATAAAAATCTAAAGAGTTAGCTCTTTGTATAAAAGAGTAATCTTTTATTCTATTTTGAATATCGCTAATCCTATCTACTGTAATTGGGTGGGTTCTTAGAAAAGAAGGGGCTGTGCCACTAACGAACTCATTAAATTTTTGTAATGTTTTAAAAAAATCTACAAATCCTTTTGGATCATATCCGGATTTATTTAAAATTTCTAATCCAATACTATCAGCTTCTTTTTCGTTTGAGCGAGTATAATCAAGCGCATCCTGAACACCTGCAGCTTGGGAAATGATTATTGCGCTATTAGCTAATTGTGGGCTTGATCTTGCTGCAAGAATTGCAATTGCTAGTCCAATATAACTTTTAAAAGAATTTTTTTGTTGAGATTCAAATAATCTTAGTAAATGTTTTTGAGTAATATGTGCAATTTCATGACTTAAAACACTTGCTAATTCTGATTCACTATTTGCAGCCAACATTAGGCCGGAATGCACTCCAATAATCCCGCCAAGCATTGCAAATGCATTTATTGATGAATCGTTTACGATAAAAAATAAAATATCTGGTTTTTCTTTTGTTCCATGTATGGATAATTTTTTACCAATTTGATTAAGGTAATCGTTTATTTCAGGGTCATCGATTAATTGATTGCTTTGATTTACTCTATTTAAAATTTCAAATTTAATTCTTTTTTCATCTTTTGAACTTAGTAAATTATCTGCAGAAGAGCCTAACTCTGGTAAATCATTAGCAAAAATTGAAAAAGATAAGAAAAAAAATATTAGAATTAGACTTTTCATGTCAAACTTTATTCAAACAAAGAAAAACTTAAATATATGCTGACACATATTGATAAAAAAGGTAATGCTAAAATAGTTAATATTAGTCAAAAAAAAATTACCAATAGACAAGCTGTCGCTTGTGGACGAATATCTGTATCTAAAAAAACATTGCAAACCATCAAAAATAATACTATCAAAAAGGGAGATGTTTTAACTGTTGCAAAAATTGCTGGGATAATGTCTGCAAAGAATACATCTGGCATCATTCCTTTATGTCACCCCATAAATATAGAAGATATTCAAATTGAATTTTTAATTAATGAAAATAAAAATTTCATTTCTGCTAAAGCATTAGTAACTTGTAAAGAAAAAACAGGTGTGGAGATGGAGGCTCTTACCGCGGTGAGTATTTGCCTTCTAACTATTTATGATATGTGCAAAGCAATTGATAAGGAAATGATTATTGAAAATATTCATCTTATAGAAAAAATAGGTGGTAAATCTGATTTTAAAAAATAAGTAATGCCCTCTTTAAAACTAATTACTAATGTTTATTATTTTTAATTGCTCAAGAATTGTCTCAACTTTTATTATTTTTATTTCTCTTTCCTCATTCTGATAAAAAAAACTATTTCTACCCCATGGCCTATACCGTAAAACATCTCCTTGCCCAAAAATAATAAAATTTGAGGTACCAACTGCAGCTGCGACATGGCCAAGCCCTGAGTCATTTCCAATATATAATTTTGAAATTTTTATCATATAAGCTGCTTCAAGTAAATTCACTTTCCCGCATAAATTGATTACATTATCATTAAAATTTTGTATGAATATTTTCGAATATTTTTCATCTTTTTTATCTCCAAGCAAAACAATATAATCAAAATCTGTACTTAATCTCTTAGCCAATTGTGCATAATTTATAGATGGCCAGACTTTAAAATCATGATGTGCACCTAAACCAATGCTTAGAATTTTACTTGATTTTTTATGAAAATAATTTCGAGCAAAAGACCTATTTTCTTCATTAAGCCAAATTTTCATATCAGGAATTTTTTTAACATTCTTATTTAAGGAATAAAAATGTTTCTCAACACTATGCACAGTATTTGATTTACTTTTAAATAGCTTTTTATCAGCTTTTATAAAATAAAGTAATAAATCTGTTCTTAAATCTACTGCTACATCATAATTTTTCTCCCTTAATCTTTTAATTAGGCGTAAGTTTCCTAATAAGCCTTCTTCCTTATTTTTAATAATTAAGCTTTCAACATAAGGGCAGTTTCTAAATACTACCTCTGATTTTTTATCAACAACAACATCAAATTTAGCTAGGGGATATTTTTTATGAAGATACTCCATAGTTGGCGTTGTTAATAAGGCGTCACCAATATTTGATAGCGTTATAAAAAGTATCTTAAATTTGGTCATAAGAAGATAAAAAGATTCATAAAAATTTGAAATTATTTTTTTTGATTAATTTAAGAGATTATAATCACAACAATGAATATATTTAATATAGCAGAAAAAGCTGTCCCCTTTGCACTTCCTTTTTTATTGGTTTTTTCTAGAACAACTGCAGATTTTACTGTAATACTGATTGTAATTTTATTTTTAATGAAATCCTTTCTAAATAATGATTGGCAATGGCTCAAAGAGCCATGGTTAAAACTTATTTATTTTTTTTTCGTTTATTTAATATTCATTAATGCATTTTTTAGTGAAAATGTAGTTGATTCATTAATCTACAGTGTAAGTTTCCTACGATGGCCATTATTTTGTGTAGCAATATACTATTGGATATTTAAATCTCAGATTTCAATTAAAAAAGTATTTTATTCTATTTGCGTTCTACTCTTATTTTTGACTCTTCACTTATGGATACAATTTTTTACTAATCAATCTATCTCAAGATTATCAGTGCCTTTTAGTGACAACGTCATTCCTGGTAGATTTGTTTTATTTTATTCTGTATTAGCTTTAGGCATTCTTTCTTTCTCAAAAGAAGTTTCTTTTGGCTCTAAAAATTTATTAAAAATTTTTACAATTCTTTTTATTGCTTATGGAACAATATTTATCACCGGCGAGAGAATGGTTCTTCTGTTGATTACTTTTTCTATATTTTCAATATTATTTGGCTTGTTCATAGATAGTAAAAAAAACTTTATTCCCATATTAATTTTTTTAACTTCTCTTTTATTATTCATTATTATTTTTTACTACTATTTTCCAGAGGTTTTTTTTCGATCAATTACGTCTTCTCAGAGAAAAGTTTTTAATCTTTTAAATTCTGACTATGGATCAGTATTTTTAACTGCATATCATAAGTGGCTAAATAACCCTTTCGTTGGAGGCGGGTTTCATCAGTATCGATTTATTGATCCACAAATTGCTCCGGGCTTAAAAAATGTCGGTAGCACACTTCATGCACATAACTATCCTTTGGGGCTTCTTGTTGAAACAGGAATTATAGGGTTTTTAATTTTCTATACAACAATAATAAAAATAACACTTATTAGTTTGAAAAATTTAAATAACAAAAGTTTTTATTTAAATATTGTTTTACTAAATTTAATTTTTATCTATTTTTTCCCTATAAGTACCCATTTTAGTCTTTCACATAATTGGATAAATGCATCCGCTTGGCTTTTATTGGCTTTTACCTTTGTATTAAAAAATAATGAAAAAAAATATACATTATAAGAATATTTCAACTTTCTCAGATAAAAATCTTAATTTGAAGTTTGAAAAGTTCAAAAACGTAAATCTTACGACCAATAAAAATATTAAAAAAGTTCTTATTATCAAATGGGGAGGTATGGGTGATGTAATTCAGGCAATCCCCATAATTGAATCACTTACCAATAGCTTCAATTTTGCAGAGTTTCATTTAAATACAAAGCAACCATGGAATAGTTTATTCACAGAAAATAGAAAAATAAAAAAAATATGGTTAATAGATTTTAAAAAAAAATATTTTGGAATATTTGAGATTTATAAATGGTTACAATTTCTTAGAAGGCAAAAGTATGATCTAATTATTGATCTTCAATCAAATGATAGATCGAGGATATTACTTTCATTATTAAGATTTATTTACAGTGCACCAAGATATATAATTGGTAATCATCCGGTATTTCCTTACACCATCTATCCAAATAATTTTATTTCTATTGAGCAGCCTTTTTTGAAAATGAAAAGAACTCTTGCATCCATAGGAGTAAAAATAAATAAGCCATCATTAAATAATTTTTTAACAAGAAAAATAATAGCTAAAACTAATGATAAATTAAAAAAATATGGATTATTAAACAAGGAATTTATCATTTTTATTCCAGGAAGCAGTAAAAAAAATTTGTTAAAAAGATGGGGAGTAATTAATTATGTTCAGCTTTCAAGACTACTGAATCTTAAAGTTGTTTTAATTGGTGGCGCTGAAGATGAATTAGAATGCGAAGAAATTTTTGCATTAAATAAAAATATTACTAATCTTTGTTCTAAATTTTCGCTATTAGAATTAATTGAAGTCTTTACTAAAGCAAAAATTATTATAGCAAATGATACAGGGCCTACCCATCTCGCAGCGCTTACTAATACCCCTATTATTCAAATAGTTGGGCCTACTAATCCTGACAAAGTAAAGCCTTTAGGTAAGGAAATATTAGCTGTCCAATCAAACATAGAATGTAAAAATTGCTATAAGAAGACATGTGGCCATCATTCATGTATGAGCGATGTTACTCCAGAAGATATCTTAAATATTATTCAAAATTATCATGCTTAAAAAAGTATTATGGTGGGGAAGGTTTGATGAAGATTATTCTAGAAATCGAATACTTAAATCAGCTTTTAATGCAATTGGATATGATGTAATACCATTTATACCGTTAATTAGTGGATTTGGTTTTATAGAAGCTTTATTTCGATTAAAAATAATACCAGACCTCATTTTTGTTCCATGTTTTAGACAAAGAGATATTAAAAGTGCATACAAATGGTCAAGAAAAATAAATAAGCCATTAATTATTGATCCTCTAATTAGTCAATGGGACAAACAAATTAATGAGCGAAATAAGCTACCATTTAATTCCTCTAAAGCAAAACTTTTAAAGAATAAGGAAAAGTATTTACTTAACCTAGCCGATTTAATTTTTGCAGATACTCAAATGCATGCAAATTTCTTTCACTTAGAATTTAGCATCCCCAAACCGAAATTATCGGTTGTATATGTTGGGGCTGAAGAGAAAATTTTTAATTATAAAAAAATAAATATTGAAGAAAAAACAAAAGTTTTATTTTATGGGAGTTTTATCAAGCTTCATGGAGCCGAAGTAATTATTAAAGCGGCTAAATTGCTTGAAAATGAAAATATTGAATGGAACTTAATTGGTCAGGGTCCATATTTGGAAAAATGTAAGAAACTTGCTAAAGGTTATGAAAAAATAAAATTTTTTTCAGCAATACCATATAAGAACTTACCAAATCATATTTTTAAATCTGATATTATGCTAGGAATTTTTGGTTCCTCTAGGAAAGCTGAAAATGTTATTCCAAATAAAGTATTTCAATCATTAGCATGTGGAAGGCTAGTTATTACTAGAAAAAGTAATGCATATCCAAAAAAAATTAAATCCAATAATGGTATTATCTTCATTAACCCAAATGACCCAAATGAATTAGCTAAAAAAGTTTTATTTTTATCTCAAAATAAAAAAGAGATCATTAGCTATGGTAATCAAGCAAGAAAAATATTTATGCATTTTTTTTCCCAGAGAAAAATCAATCTTCAACTAAAAAAATCGATTAAAAAAATAATTTAGCTACACTAACTCATTACTCTTAAGTAAATATTTAGCGTATTTTTTTGCATGTTCTCCAAACTAAATAAGGTTGTTTTTTTTACTTGTGGTTTATTTTTTATAAAATTTAGTGTTTTCTTTGTTAAATCTTTTTTATTATTTTTTTTGATCATACCTTCAGGAAAAATAATCTTAAGTTGCTCTCCAACACCCCCATGATTATATCCAATGACTGGCGTTCCAAGCTTTATTGATTCAATAACTGTTCTTCCAAAAGCTTCTGGTAAAGATGATAGCGAAAACGTTATATCTGAAATACTCATAATTTCATAAATATCTGATCTATAGCCAAGAAAAGATATTTGATCCTCTAAATAGTTAGCCTTAATAAATTTTTGTAATTTGGTTAAATATTTTTTTGAATTTGCTTCTCCAACAATAAGACCATGAATATTAATTTTTTTTGATTTTAAAAATTTAATAAGATAAATAAAATCCTCGATACCTTTATGCCTTGAGATTCTAGCTGGTAAAGTTAAGATTATTTTATTTTTAAGATATTGATTTTCTTTGGTCCATTTTGTTTCCCATTTCGACATATGACTCTGATTAAATTTTTTTGTTAAATCCTCTACACCTCTATGATTGACAAACACTTTTGTTTTATTAATTTTATAATTTTTAAAAATAAAATTTTTTAACGCATTGGATACAATAATAACAACGTCACCCTTTGTCATAATAGAGCTATAAAAAGATATAGAATTATAGCCATGAATAGTTGTAACAAATTTTGGCCTATCTCTAAAAAATATAAATTTAAGTGATAGAAAAACTAACCAAGCTGGTAGTCGAGATCGAGCATGAACAACATCTATCTTATGTTCTTTATATATTTTTAATAATTTAAAAATTGTAAATAGTGCAAAAGGAGATTTATGACCTATTGAAAGCTGAAAATGTTTACTCCCACCTTCAATGAGCTTTTTAACTAATCTTCCGCCAGAAGAAATAACATATGAATTATGTCCTTTCTTTACTATATATTCAGCAATTTCTAAAGTGCCTCTCTCCACCCCACCTGATTCAAGAGCTGGAAGAACTTGTAAAATGTTTAATTTTTTATTATTCATTTTATTTTAAAAAATTCTATAAATAATTTTGTACATTCATCTGCTACACTCTGTTTTGAAAGATTCAAGTTAAGTTTTTTATTTTTTGTTTGAAAAAAATTAATTTTCTTTTTTTCAAACAAATGATTGGTTATATCTCTTAATTTATTTGTCTTTTTTTTAAGATTTATGCAAGTAACCTCAGAGCCTACGGCGATTGATTCATAGATCATAGACAACGAATCCTCTGTAACCCAAATGTACTTTGCATATTCCATTTTTTTTGTAATTAAATCTGACTCTTTATCTTTATATCTTACAATTTCAATTGGTTTTTTTAGTTTTCTTTTGAGAATATTTAAAAAATTTTTGGGGGTTCTTCTTGAGTCAAATATTGTTATATCTTTACTTTGATTTTCAAATATTATCTTATTAATATGTTCAACGACCTCACTATTGGACCATTCAAAGTGTTTTGATAAGCCACCAAGTAAAATTAAACCTTTATTTTTATTTTTATTTTTTAGTCCTCTTAAATTGTTTATTGGGCCAAATGTTGCAATAATGTTTTTATATTTTTTTGATAAATCATGTGAAGGAATAAAACATAAATCAAAAAAATTTAATGGCAAAGATGGCTTCATTATGACAACAGTTTCACCACCATAATATTTCTTATCGAGTAATAGATTTAAATGCGTTTTATGCCCAGCCCCAATAAGAAAGTCCGGTTTAGGTAATAATTTTTTTTTATCAAATTTTCTAAAAAAAAAATAAAATAAATTTTTTGTTACTGATAAAGCTTTAATTTTATAAATTTTTATTTCAATTTTTTTTGACAATGACTCTAAAAAGGCTTCTGATTGTTTTTCGTGTCCTTTTTTTCCGTCACAATAAAGCCAAATAATTTTTTTCATTTCTTATCCAAAAACATAATCTATAACTAAAGGAATAGTATTTGGAGCCATCGTTATTCCATACCGATGGTGCCCACTATTTATGATAAGGTTATCAAATGATTCATCAATTTTTATTATTGGTTTATTATTATCGCTTCCAGGCCGAAAGCCATACCAATGTTTCTCAATTTTTAAATTTCTAAGTTTTCCAATCATATCTGTTGCTCTTAAATTTAAAAAATTAACACTATCTTCTAAATTTACCCTTGAAAAACCTACGTTTTCTAATGTGCTCCCAACAATTATAGAAAAGTCTTTTCTTTGCAATGCATAAATTCCATCTTTATAAATAATATGGTCAAGCTTAATATCTGATTTCGGATATTGTATGATATGTCCCCTAACTGGATATATTATCTTTGTTAAACTTTCTATTAACCTAGATGACCAAGCACCTGCTGCAATTACAAATTTATCAGCAAAAATTTTTCCAACATTTTTAATTTCACATGAAATAATTTTATTTTTATTTTTATTTTTTTCTAAGTTAATTACCTCAGCATTTTCTAATATAGTAATATTTAATTTTTTTAAATATATTTTTAAGGCTTGCATCAATTTTGGAGGGTTTACTTGAAATACTTTTTTAATTAATAAAGATTTATCATTATTAAAAATTTTTTTATCAATCTTAATATTATTTTTTCTCCCCCAATCAAGAATTTGATCTTCATTGTATGGGGCTAAGACTTGAATACCGGAATTAATTAATTCAATATCAATATTAGTCTCATGCAAAAGATCTTTTTCTAAATTTATATAATAATCAGAAGATTGGCTGCAAAGTTTATAAATACATGGATCATAGTTCCATGGCATTAATGGAAATAAAATTCCTCCCGCAGCCCCAGATGCTTCACTGCCAATAAACGTCTTATCAACAATGTAAACCTCAGCACCTTTTTTTGCTAACTCTGCTGCTGTCAAACAACCTATGATTCCTCCACCAATGACAACAACTTTTTGTTTCATTTTGACCCTGCGAATGCATATTTATGAAACTTTGATATATTTGGTTGGGTTCCAAGAATTACGATAATATCCCCAACCCCTAAAACTATATCAGGCCTTGGATCAATATTTTCTAGCATATTTGGTCTTCTGAGATATTGAACTTCAACATCAATATCTCCAATTTGTAACTCAGAAAGTTTGTGGCCTAATATAAAGGAATTATGAGAAATCTCCTCGGAATGCAATTCCAATTGTTGATTTGAATTAATGTCATCATCTATATCGGTAGATCCTTTAAAGTATCCTCTAAACATTTTATATCTCTCTTCCCTAAACTCTCTTATTCGACGAATAATTCTTTTTAGTGGAATCCCTAAAATTAGTAAAGTCTGTGAGGCAAGCATTAAGCTTCCCTCCAAAACTTCGGGTATGACTTCTGAGGCGCCATCATTTTGCAATTGGACAATAGTAGAATCATCTGCTGTTCTAACAATTACAGGTAAATCTGGATAATCATCTCTTATTACATGAAGAACTTTTGAAGAGGCTCTGTCATCTGCATAGGTTATAACAACGGCTTTTGCCTTAGCAATACCAGCAGCTTTTAAGACAACCCTCCTGCTAGCATCGCCATACATCACTAATTCTCCAGCACTGGCGGCGTCGTTGACTCTATTTAAATCCATATCGATTGCTATGAATAAAACTGACTCTTCTTTTAAGAATCTCGCTAAATATTGTCCACTTCTTCCAAAACCACAAAGAATTACATGGTCATTTAATACCTTGCCAGTATCTTCAATATTAGCTACAACCTTTTGACTATTTCTTAAATAATTTTTTGATAAAAATCTAGCAATTTTGCCGTTTAATGGAATTAAAAATGGAGAAACCAACATAGATAATAAGCAAGTAGATAGTATAATTTGAAACAAGTCACCAGTTAACAAACCTTGGTCATTACCCAGAGATAAAACAACAAAACTAAATTCACCCGCTTGCCCTAAAATAATACCCACTCTCAAGCCAACGCCCCACTCATAACTATAAATTTTTGTAAGCACGCTGATTAAAATTACCTTAAAGAAGGTATATAGAGTAAATATTGCAATAATAATAAAAAGATAATCTATAAAAATAGATATATTGAGCATCATTCCAATACTTATAAAAAAGAGTCCTAATAAAATATCTCTAAATGATGCGATATCAGATTCAACTTGATAACGATATCTTGTCTCAGAGATTAACATCCCCGCAATAAATGCTCCCAATGCATATGAGAGTCCTGTTAGATTAGTTAAATAAGAAAAAATTAAAGTAATCATGAGAACATTTAATACAAATAATTCTCTCGATTTTTGTTTCGCAACAATTCCAAACCAAAAATTCAATATTGGTTTTCCCAACCAAAAAAGAATTGTGAATAATATTAAAACTTTTATAAAAATTAATCCTGAAATTGTGTACAAGTCATAGGAATCTGAACTGATTGCAGGTATAAGAATTAGAATTGGTATTACTGCCAAATCTTGAAAAAGTAAGATGCCTGTTGCTAATTTTCCATGACGGCTATTTAAATCAATTCGCTCAACTAATATTTTCAAAACAATCGCAGTGGACGATAAAGAAAAAGCAGATCCAATAATAAAAGCTGATCCAAAATTCAAATTAAAAAGTCTTGAAATAGCCATAGTTGTTAAAATTGTTGTAACAACTTGAATGGCCCCTAAACCAAAAATAATTTTCCTCATTGAATTAAGTTTTGGCAGACTAAACTCGAGACCTATTGTAAACATTAGAAAAACAATACCAAATTCAACAAAATGTTTTACAGACTCAGTATTTGGTAATAAGCCAAATGCAAACGGTCCTAAGAGAAGACCTACAAAAAAATATGCGATCGTGGAGGAAATTCTAAGATATCTAAAAACGGCAACAGCGGCAACTGAACTAACAAGAAGAATAAGGATTAATTCTATAGATTGAAACATGATTTTTTTATTTTTATATAATTCCTTTATTCTACTATCATTCCCTTTTATACTATCTAAAAACTAGAAAAAACCATGAAGAAAAATTCACAACAAATAATAGATTTTGCGCAAAATATTTTATCAATTGAGGCGGAAGAGATAAATAATGCTAAGAGTACAATTGACGAAAAGTTTGTTGAGCTTGCAAAACTAATTCTTTCTTGCAGAGGAAGAATAGTTTTGAGTGGAATGGGAAAATCTGGCCATATTGCTAGAAAAATAGCTTCTACTTTCTCCAGTACCGGGACAGCAGCATTCTTCATGCACCCTGGTGAAGCAAGTCATGGTGATCTTGGAATGATTCAGAGAGAAGATATCGTAATTTTCTTTTCTAATTCAGGCAAGAGTGATGAGTTGACTGCCATTATTCCTAATATTAAAAGAATTGGGGCAAAAATTATTTCTATAACAAATAATAATGCATCATTTCTAACCTCTCAAAGTGATATTCATATTAATTTAAATGTAAAAAAAGAGGCATGCCCTCTTGGATTAGCTCCTACGGCAAGTTCTACCGTTGCTCTTGCTTTTGGCGATGCATTGGCTTTAAGCGTTTTGGATTTAAAAGAATTCACCGCAGAAGATTTCATTAGATCCCATCCAGGTGGCAATCTTGGTAAAAATATTTTATTAAAAGTCTCAGATATTATGCGCAAAGGTAAAGAAATTCCAATTATCTCAACCTCTCAATCTATTGGAGATGCCATAAAAGAAATTTCTAATAAATTATTAGGCTTTACAGCAGTTGTAAATAAGAATAGTCAACCTATAGGTATTTTCACAGATGGTGATTTAAGAAGAGCACTTTTAAAAAATTATTCATTAACTGATAGCATTGAGGATGTTATGACAAAAAAACCAATTACGTTAATAGATAATCAATTAGCGATCGATGCTATTAATAAAATGGAAGATTCAAAAATTAATAGTTTCTTAGTTTTAAATATAAAAGGTGATTTAGTTGGAGTAATTAATTTACAAGATTTACTGAAATCAAAAGTAATCTAATGGAAACAAAATTTTCAGCCTTTTTTGTTCTTTTTTTCGTATTAATAATTGCAATATCTTCTTATTATTTAAAAAATGAGGTTATAAGAGAATTCTCAAGCAATGAACAAAAGCTTACAGGGGCCCCAGAATTTTTTTTAAAAAACTTTTCTTCAAAACAAACAAAAAAAGATGGGAGTCTTAAATTTATTTTTTCCGGAAATGAAATGAAAAGTTTTAAGCATGCTGATATTACAAAAGTTAAATTCCCAATATTTAAAAAATTTGAAAATAATATTGAACATTCATTAATCGTAAGTGAAAATGCAGACATTATTAACAAAGGGGATCAAATTATTCTAAAAGATAATGTAACCTTGACAAGATTTCCAACCAAGACCCGTAAACAATTAAAATTATTTACAAGTGAGCTAAATATTTTTCCAAATGATGATTATGTTTCATCGAGCCAACCAATAAAAATTGTCCAGGAACCAAACATAGAAATTAATGGGGTTGGCATGATTTATAACAAGACTGAAAACACATTTAAAATTTTAAAAAAAGTTACCGTATATTATGAAAAACCTAAAAAGTAATATTTTTACTAATAAAATATTTTTAATAGTCGCTTTGATGATTTCATTTGACGTATTAAGCGAAAAAAGTGATAAAGATAAACCTATTGAAATAGAGGCAGATTCAATGACCGTTGATGACTCTAAGAGCACTAGTATTTATGAGGGTGATGTGATTTTAACTCAAGGCACATTAATAATTAAAGCTGATACATTAATCGTAAGAGAGGATAAACAAGGTTTTCAGCACAGTACTTCTATTGGAAAACCTACAACCTTTAAGCAAAAAATGGAGGGGTCTGATAAATTTATTCAAGGCAAAGCTCTAAGAATTGAATATGATGGGCACATGGATAAAATTCATCTTTATAAAAATGCTGAAGTAAAACGTGGTGGTGATATTGTTGTTGGTGATTATATTACTTATGATGCCAATGCCGAAATTGCCCAAGCCATGTCTAATAATAGTTCTAACTCGGGAAAAAAATCTCGAACGAAAGCTATCATAAAACCAAAAGACTAAATAATGTCTGAACTCTCTATTCAAAATTTAAGAAAAAGTTTTAAACAAAATAAAGTTGTTAAAGATATATCATTGACTGTTAATAGTGGCGAGGTCATCGGCTTGCTTGGGCCAAACGGTGCTGGTAAAACCACTTCTTTTTACATGATAGTTGGTTTGGTTCAGGCTGATCACGGAACAATTGAAATTGATGGTATAAATATCACAAAGAGTCCAATTCACTTTCGAGCAAAAAAAGGTATTTCTTACCTGCCGCAAGAGCCCTCAATATTTAGAAAAATGACGGTGTCTCAAAATATCCTTTCTATTGTTGAGCTTAATGAAAAATCAAAATCTAAACAAAATAATAAATTAAATAGATTACTTGATGAACTTAATATACAGCACATTAAAAATCACAGTGCAATCAGCCTATCTGGAGGTGAAAGAAGAAGAGTTGAGATTGCTCGATGCCTTGCAACAGACCCAAAATTTATTTTACTGGATGAGCCTTTCGCTGGAATAGACCCCATCGCAGTCATTGACATTCAAAACATAATTACTCAACTAACATATAAAAATATTGGTGTTCTAATTACAGATCATAATGTAAGAGAAACATTGGGGATATGCGATCGAGCTTACATTGTCAATCAAGGAGAAATATTTGCTTCGGGAGTACCGCGTGACATTGTAGCAAATCAAAAAGTTAAAGAAATTTATTTAGGGAAAAATTTCGTATTGTAATGAAGCTTAGCTTTAATCTTAAATTATCCCAGTCCCTAAAATTAACCCCTCTTCTTCAGCAATCAATCAAATTATTGCAAGCATCGCAGGTTGAGATAAATGATTTAATTAATGACTATATTAATGAAAATCCATTCCTAGAGTACGAGGATAATCTCAGTATTTCTAAACCTAGAAATCAGTACACAAAAAATTATAACGCCAATGAAAATCAAGATGATTTTTATGATTTTTTTGAAAATCAAACAAAAAATCTGACTTTAAAAGAGTTTTTAATAGAAAACTCTGGGGTATTCTCAATGTCAGAAAGAGAGCAGTTAGTATTTTATTATTTAATTGATGCAATAAATGATGATGGTTATTTGATCACAGATTTTCATGATTTAATAAATGATATCCCAATATCACCAAAAATAAGCTCCTTTGAATTAGAGGCGGCTCTCAAAATTATTCAAGCATGTTCGCATCCTGGAATTGGTTCTCGAAATTTAAATGAATGTTTAACCTTGCAACTAGAAAATATAAAAGATACAAAAAATATAACAAAAATTGCACAAATAATTACAAAGGATTATTTAAACTATATTCCAGCAAATAAGGTGAGTGAATTATCAAGGATAATAAGAGTATCAGAAGATGAAATTCAAACTGCTATCAAGCTAATAAAAAGTCTGAACCCAAGACCCGGACAAATTTTTAAAGCCATTGAAAAGAATGACTTTATCAATCATGACTTAGAGGTGATCAATAAAAATAATCAATGGGAAATATTTCTCAATGATGAAGAGTTCTTAAAATTGAAAATAGTAAATCATTATGATGAATTGCTTCAAAAAGAAAATTCCTTAAAAGATAAATTTCAAGAAGCAAGATGGCTGGTAAAAAATCTTGAGCAACGATCAATTACTATATTAAGAGTGTCGAAAGAAATAATGTCATACCAAGTAAATTTTTTAGATAATGGTGAAGAGTTTATAAAGCCGTTAAAATTAAAAGATATTGCTGAAAAATTAGAACTGCATGAATCGACAATTTCAAGGGTGACTAATAATAAATTTATTAAAACACCTCATGGACTGTTTGAGCTTAAATTTTTCTTTAGTAAGGCTGTAGCCTCAACAGAAAAAGATGGTACTTCATCAAAGTCAATTCTAGCCAAGATCAGATATATAGTGAATAATGAAGATAAAAAGAAACCTTATTCTGATGAAAAAATTGTGTTATTACTTAAACAGGAAGGGATCGTAGTGGCTCGAAGAACAATTGCAAAGTACAGGGATATTTTAAATATTGCTCCCTCTAATCAAAGAAAAGGATAAAAAAATGAATTTAAGCATTAATGGTCATCAACTTGAAATTACTGCTTCACTAAAAGACCACATAGAGAAAAAATTCACAAAATTAACTAATCATTTTGATCATGTGATTGATGCAAAATTTACATTAAGTGTTGAAAAGCTCAATCATGTTGCCGAAGCAACCATTCACTTACCGAAAGCAGATTTACATGCTATTTCTACTGACGAAAATATGTATCATGCAATTGAGCTAGTGATAAATAAACTTGATAGACAAGTTATAAAATTTAAAGAAAAAACTTTTGATCATCATCAAATTGATGGGTCAATCAAACGTAAGATCGATTAAATCATGGTTGGATATCTTCTTGTCACTCACGGTGAAATAGGAAGCTCACTTGCTGACTGTGTTTATCATATTTTTAATAAAAAAATTTCTCGATTAGACTGTATTTCAATTAATCCAACAGATGATATTGATAAGAAAAAAATAGCTATTTCACAAAAAATTAAGAAAAATAACTCCGGAGATGGTGTCATTATTTTTACAGATATTATTGGAGCAACCCCATGTAATATTTTAAAAGATTTTATTATCAAGAATAAAGTTGAAGTTTTAACTGGTGTGAATGCAGCCATGCTTATCAAAGCACTTTCTTCAAAAAATAAAGATTTAAATAATATTATTCAAGACTGCATAGAGGCAGCTGAAGAAAATATTTTACAGATTGCTCCAGATGATTAAAAAAAAAATAAAAATCATTAATAAACTAGGACTGCATGCAAGGGCCTCGAGCAAACTTACTGAATTAGCAAACAAATTTAAATGTGAAATCAAAATAAAAAAAGGGAATGAAGAGGCGGATGCAAAGAATATGATGGATATTCTTATGTTATCGGCTAGTTTTGAATCAAAAGTGGATGTTACTTTTTCAGGAGTTGATGAGAAAAAAGCAGCGGAAGAAATAGAAAAGCTTTTTTTAAACTTTTTTGGTGAAAGTGAATAATGTCAAATTTTAATTTACATGGCTTAAGCGTTTCCAATGGTATAGCAATAGGGAAGGCCTATTTACTATCTGATGCGCTAGTTGAAGTTGAACATTACTCAATTAGTAAAAAAGATATAACCAAAGAATTGAAAAGGCTTAAATTAGCAATCAATCAAGTAAACAAAGATTTAAATAAAATAAAAAAAGATTTCTTTAAAATAAATCATGCTGAATTTGAAGGGCTAATTAACACCCATCTAATGATGCTCAAAGATAGAAGCTTTAATGATGATGTTTTGAAAATTATTAAAACTAAAAAATGTAATGCCGAATGGGCAGTTAAAGTTCAACTTGATAAGATCATTACTCGTTTTGATCAAATAAATGATTCATACATCAAAGAAAGAAAATTAGATGTTATCCAAGTTGCTGAGCGAATTACAAAAGCCTTATTAGGCCGCTCTAATCATTTATATGTAAAACAATTAGATAACAATTCTATTTTGATAGGCCATGATATCTCTCCTGCTGATGCCTTAATTTTTAAACATAATCACTATGAGGGCTTTATTACTGAAATCGGAGGGACAAACTCGCATACCGCCATTTTAGCGAGAAGTTTAAATATTCCATCCATAGTCAGTATTCCACTTGCTAGAGCATTGATAAAAAATGATGATGTTGTCATTGTTGATGGTGATTCGGGAACTGCAATTATAAATCCTACAGATCAAATTCTTAATGAATATGAATCGAAAAAAAATCTATGGAATTTAGAGCAAAAAAAATTAAGTAAAATAAAAAATTTTGAAAATAAAACTTTAGATGGAAATAGAATTTTTTTAATGGCAAATATTGAGGAATTACAAGATTTAAAAACAGTTAAAGAGAATAAGGCTGATGGAATTGGATTATTTAGAACTGAGTTTCTTTTTATGAACAGAATTAAGCTGCCTGATGAGAATGAACAATTCGAAAATTATCGATCAATTATTAAATCAATGCGAGGCAAAGAAATTATTATTCGGACACTTGATTCGGGTGCAGATAAAATGACAGTGGCTGATACAAAAAAATCTTCGAATCCTGCATTGGGTTTACGCGCTATCAGGCTATGCTTGTCGGAACCCAGGATATTTCTAACACAATTACGAGCTATTTTACGTGCATCGGCTTTTGGAAAAGTTAAAATATTAATACCGATGATTTCATCTATTGATGAATTGAAACAAACAAAACTCCTTATTGAAAGAGCAAAGCAATCATTAACCAAAGAAAAAATAAAGTATGACAAAAAAATTGAAGTCGGTGGTATGGTTGAAGTACCAGCTGTTGCTATCAATGCCAATTTTTTTGCCAAAGAACTAGATTTTTTATCAATTGGAACGAATGATTTAATTCAATATACTTTAGCTATTGATAGAACAGATGATTCCGTATCTCATCTTTATAATTCCATTCATCCCTCTGTATTAAAATTAATGGCAGAAACAATAAAGGCTGGAAAAAAATATAATAAACAAGTTGCTGTTTGCGGAGAAATGGCGGGTGACCCAAAATTAACTAGGTTGTTATTGGGTATGGGTGTAGAAAATTTCTCAATGCATCCTTCAAGCATTCTTCATGTAAAGAAACAAATTCTAAGAACTAATATAAGTAAATTAAAAGGTTTAATAAATAAAATAATGAATACAAATGAGCCAGAAGTAATTGAAACTTTAATTCTTAAGATTAATCAGAAATCTAATGAATAATTTAATAACAAACCCTCTTTTTATTAGAAACAAGTTACCTCTATTCTCGAAAATTAAGGCTGAGGATATTTCCCCTGCTATCAATTACTTTATTAAAGAGAATAAGAAATTAATAAAAAAATTATCCCTCCTTAAAAATCCTTCTTGGGATAATTTTGTCCGGCCACTGGAAGTATGTGACGAAAGATTAAATCGTGTTTGGTCGCAAGCAAGCCATCTGAATGCAGTTATCAATAATGATAATCTTCGAAAAGCTTACAATAATAATGCAATTAAAATCAGCAAATATTATTCTGAGTTGTCACAAAATGAACAATTGCAAAATAATTTTTTAAAATTACGAAATCACCCTGATTTTAAAAAGCTTAGTAAGACTAGAAAAAAAATTATTAATGATGAATTACTTAATTTTAAGTTAGGCGGTGTTCAATTATCGCCAAACAAAAAAACTCAGTTTAAAAAAATAAAATCTGAGCTGACAAAATTATCATCGAAGTTCCAAGATAATATTCTTGATTCTACTAATGAATTTATACTAAATATTTTAGATAAAGGCCAGCTTCAAGGTCTACCCAAAGAGATTATTAAAGCTGCAAAAGAAACAGCCGTCGCACTTAAAAAGAATGGCTGGGTGTTCACCTTAAATTTTCCCTCTTACATCCCATTTATGCAATATGCTGATAATAGGTTATTGAGAAAGAACTTTTATTTTGCTTATGCTACAAAAGCTTCAGAATTAGCTAATAAAAAATATGACAATACAAAAGTTATAAATAAAACATTAGCGTTAAGACTGTCCCAAGCCAATATTCTTGGTTATTCTAATTATGCAGAGATGGCATTAGAAACCAAAATGGCGAAATCAAGTAAAGAAATTACAGATTTTTTGCGAAATCTTGCAAAAAAAGCTATGCCTTTTGCAAAAAAAGATATACAAGAATTAGAGCTCTTTGCTTTAAATTATGGCATTGCAAAAATTGAGGCTTGGGATGTTTCCTATCTCTCAGAAAAATTAAAACAAAGTAAATTTGACTTTTCTGACAATGAATTAAAAAAATACTTTCCCCAAAAAAAAGTGCTTAAGGGTTTATTTAATGTCACTAAAAAGCTCTATGGGGTAAATATTCAAAAACAAAAAGCGGATGTATGGCACGATGATGTTGAGTTTTATGAAATCAGAGACAGCAAAAAAAAATTAATTGGGCAATTTTATTTAGATCTTTATGCTCGAAAAAATAAACGTGGGGGTGCTTGGATGGATGAAGCAATATGCAAACACAACCTTGATGAGACTCCATCTTTACCTGTTGCGTTTTTAACTTGTAATTTTTCATCCCCTTCTAAAAATAAACAAGCTTATTTCACACATGATGAAGTAATTACACTCTTCCATGAATTTGGTCATGGTTTACATCATATGCTCACAGAGATAGATGACTATAGCGTTTCTGGTATTAAGGGGGTTGAATGGGATGCTGTAGAGTTACCTAGCCAATTTATGGAAAACTTTTGTTGGAATTGGAAAGTTATACAAGATATGACTGAACATGAGACTACAAAAGATAAATTACCAAAATCATTTTTTGAAAAGTTAATTAATGCCAAAAATTTTCAAAGTGGGATTCAAACCCTAAGACAAATTGAGTTTGCTCTTTTTGATATACTATTACATAGTGGTTTTAACCCCCTGAAGAAAAACTTCCTGACCCTCTTAGAACAAGTGAGGGATGAGGTGGCTGTTATAAAACCTCCAAGCTGGAATCGATTTCCACATAGTTTTTCACATATCTTTGCTGGTGGCTACGCTGCGGGTTATTATAGTTACAAGTGGGCTGAGTTACTCTCTGCAGATGCATTCGATCTCTTCGAGGAAAAAAATATTTTTTCAAAAAAAATTGGTGAGTTATTTAGAAAAGAGATTCTTGCTAGGGGTGGCTCTAGGTCAGCATTAGAGTCGTTTGTTGCTTTTCGAGGCAGAAAACCTAATATTAAAGCTTTATTAAGACACTCAGGTCTGGCAAAATAAATTGAAACTTGCAACATGGAATGTAAATTCTTTAAAAGTTAGACTTTCTCAGGTGATTGATTGGCTCAAAGATACAAATGTCGATGTCCTTTGCCTTCAAGAGACCAAACAAGAAAATCAAAATTTTTCCCATGATGCTTTTAAAGAGATTGGGTATTATTCTTACCATAACGGTCAAAAAACTTATAATGGGGTCGCTATCATTAGTAAAATACCCTTAAATGATGTTCAAATTGATATTCCAAATTATAAAGATCATCAAAAACGTTTTATTTCTGGTAAATATTCTTTAAATCCCTCAACGGAAATATTGATAATTTCAGCATACGTGCCTAATGGTCAATCTCTTGATTCTGAAAAATTTATTTACAAAAAAAAATGGCTGGAAAATTTAATATCTCATATTGAAAACATTAATGAAGTATCTCCTCTGATAGCTATTACTGGCGATTTTAATATAGCGCCAGAAGATATCGATTGTCATGATCCTTCTGCTTGGATCGGCCAAGTTTTAGTTTCTGATCAAGAACGAGAATATTTTACAAAGATAATTAACCTGGGTTTTTTTGATTCATTTAGAAACCTAAATCCTAAATTACAAGAATATTCATGGTGGGATTATAGAATGGCCGCATTTAGAAGAAACTTAGGTATGAGGATAGATCACATAATACTATCAAATGAATTAAAAAATCTGCTTAAAAAAGCTTACATAGACAAAAACCCACGGAAACTTGAGAGGCCGTCAGATCACACTCCAGTGGTGATTGAAATTAAGTAATTATTTTGTTTTTATACCAAGTTGTTTTAATTTTCTATATAAATGAGTTCTCTCAATATCAGCAATCTTTGATAAATCAGAAATATTTTTATTTTTACTTAAATGATATTCAAAATAACTTTTTTCAAAACTATCGCGTGCCTCTTTTAACGACCTATCATAATTAAATCTATCAGCTTGATTGCTTAATACTTTTTCAGATTTCTCATCAGCAATTTCAATATCTTCCCTAGAGATTTGCTCTTTATCAATACTTATGACAACTCTGTAAATAAATTCCTCTAAGATATCAAAATCTAAAAACTTATTGGATGAACGTAAAAAATTTAAAGCAGAAATATCAAATTCTTTATAGCCAATATTTGGGTTACTAGAAATATAATAGTCAAGTAATGCTATTGCATAGTCTGGAATCGAATCTACATCTTCTCCGACGGGTAAATTTATCAAATTTGAGACAGTTTCCATATCACTAAAAAATGTATCTCTAATAAATGATTCCTCTGAATCTGAAACAACAATTTTTACGCCTTTTTCATTAAATTGTTTAAATACAGTTTTTAGATCATGAAAAGTTTTACCTCTTATAGTCTCGTTATTAATTATGATTAAGTGATTCTTTCCTTTCTCTAAAACTAATTTTAATAACGATTCATTAATCTCTTTTTTTGCATCTACTAAATAAAAATCATTGCCATATAAATAAGAAATTACTATTTTTAGAAAATTATTATTTAATCCATAAATAAAAAATAAATCGTCTTTTTTAAGCAAATTTATTGTTTTTTTAAATATTTGTACAATAGGTTGTTGGCTTTTTTCAATAAATTCTGGCGATAATCTTTTAATGTCTACAACTTTTTTTAAACTATCCGAAATTGTTTTTAAAAGCTTTTGAAGGGAAATTGGTTTTTCTAAAAAATCAAATGCACCTATTTTTGTTGCTTCAATCGCTGTATCAATTGTTCCATGACCTGACATCATAATTACTGGGCAAGTAAGCTGTTTATTTTTTTCCCACTCTTTTAAAAGCGATATACCATCACAATCCGGCATCCATATATCAAGTAGAATTAAATCAAGCTTTTCATTGTCTTTAATTTTCCTTGCAATTTTTGCGTCTTGGGCAAGAAAAATATCATAACCTTCATCAGTTAATATCTCCTTGAGAGACTCTCTAATATTATCTTCATCATCAACGACAAGTATTTTTGCTTTTTTATTCATGATTCAATTGGGATTTTAAAAGTAACTAAAGTCCCGCCTTTTTTATCATTTAAAATTTTTATGTCGCCATTATGCTCATCAATAATTCTGTAAACAATGGCTAACCCAAGACCTGTGCCTTTTGTCTTTGAAGTGACATAAGGCTCGAAGACGCGATTTATTAATTCACTCGGCACGCCTGGTCCATTATCTGAAATTTTAAATATTAATGTTTTCATTCTCTTAATAACAGATATATAAATGAGTGGTTTTTTCGTTGATTCAAGCGCATCTATTGAATTTTCTATCAAATTTATAAAAACTTGTCTTAATTTATTTTTATCCAAACTTGCAATTAAACTACCTTTTATATTATCGTACTTAATAAGAACTTTAGATGATTCGTATAAATCTAGAATTTCGTGAATAAATTCATTAATATCAGTGTCTTCTTTTTTTAATTTTGGCGTACGAGCATAATCTGCAAACTCATTGACCATTATTTTTAAAGATTCAACTTGGTTCACGATAGTTTGTGTGGATCTTTGCAGCATTTGTAAATCTTCAACCGATAATTTATCTTTTAATCTACTTTCAACACGTTCTGCAGACAATTGAATTGGTGTAAGTGGATTCTTAATCTCATGTGCTAATCTTCTAGCTACTTCTGACCATGCTTGATGTCTTTGCGCTTCAGAAACATCTGTAATATCATCAATCAATAGAATAAAAATAAACTCTCCAGACTCTTTGATAGATTTTATTTGTAATCTAATTATTTTTTCATTTTTATTAATATTAAATTTAAAATCTTTACTTTTTGTTTTGACATATTTTTTTTCTTTCACAAATTCAGAAACAAAATGAATAAGATTTAAATATTCATCATTGATATGACAAAAATCATTTAAATTTCTGAATTGCCTTTTAACAGCCAAATTAAAAATTTTATAAAACTCAATATTTGTTTGTATAATTTCTAAATTCTTTTTAATGACAATGATTCCAGACGATAGATTTGTTAAAATAGAATCCAAAAATTTTCTTGCCTCTTCAACCTTAATTCTATTTTTTTCAGAACTTAAAGTAGCACTATTTAATTGTGCGGTCATGCTATTAAATGAATTAACTAACATACCTAACTCATCTTTTTTTCCTTGATCTGGAATTACTTTCTTAAAGTTTCCTTTCGCAACGGCAACCGTTGCCTCGGCAAGCTGGGCGATTGGAGAAGAAAATCGCCGACTTATTACAAAGGATAGAGCCACAGCAGATAAAATTGCTAATAGCAAAACTAATGTAAGAGTTAAAGAATAAATAATTTTTAAGGAGGTTCTGCTGTAGGCAAGTTGTTGGTATTCCTCATAAACGGATTCAACAGAAATTGCTAAATTAGAGATTGCCAAAGGTATAGGTTGCGTCAACTCTAGATAAACTTTTTTTGTGATATCTTCTTTGAATTTAATCGGCGATAATGATTTTAGAAATATTTTTCCATTATCATCTATAATTCTTCCATAAAATGATCCCTCAGCTTTTATAAGATCGTCAGCAGGTGGAAGTTGCGGAATGTTTGCACTATTTTCACTCGAAATAGCAATAATATTATTTTTGTTATCAATAATTATTGCCTGAAATATTGCAAATTTTTCTCTAAGATCAATTAATTGATTATTTCTTAGATTTTCATTAGTGTTGCCAAGACTAAAAGCAATGCTTTTTGACTTAAGCTCAATATCCTTCATTAAAATATCTAGCGTTTTTTGTCCTAGACTAAGGCCGCCCTCTAGAGCAGATTCCACTTTTACGTTAAACCATGAATCAATCGATTTTGTCAAAAAGTTAAAAGAAACGAAATAAACAACCGATACTGGGATTATCACCATTAAGCCAAATGATAAAACTAGACGAAGTGTTAATTTGCTGCCAACAATTTCTTTTTTTATATTCCTAAATAAACGATAAATTTGAATGCCAATTAAGAGCACTAGTCCAATAATAAAAATAACATTGAAGATAAGTAGCAAGCGAAAGCTTTCACTAGAAATTAGATCCGAGTTTGCCAAAGACTTTGCTAATAAAATAAGTAAGCCAATACCAACAAAAGCAAATGCTGTTATTAAATATCTCAATTTATTTCCTTAACTTTCATGGCATAAGTTCCAGAGGAGACATTCCATGTGCCATTTCTGCGATTAATCTGTAATGGCTTTGGTAATTGATTGCTATCTAATGTAACTCCAACCTCTATACGAGTATCTTCTGAGAAACCTAAATGGCCTAAATTAATATTTATTAAATTAATATTTTCTTTAAGCTTTTCTATATCTGAAAAATACTTATACTTCCCTTCAATATTTTTAAGCTGGTATTTTTTTAGTAGATTTCTGTATTTTATCTCAAAAGAAAATTTATCATCAAAGATGATTTCATTAAACCAAAATTTCTTAAAATTAGTTACTTTGATATTTATATCAAATTTTAATGGGATCCCTTTTTGGATAGCCTGAAAAAGATTATTGTTAATTGAAATATCTTGCTCAAAAAAAAGTTCCTGGCCATCAGCATTGTTCTCTATTTTAAAATTAGATAAATTAATTTCGCTAGCATTAATATTTAAACTAATAACAATATTAAAAAAAAGCAAAAGTTTTAACAAAAATTTATATTTTTTCAAGTAATTCATAATAAAAACCATCATGATTTTCATTTGGCACTATTTGCTTACCAAACCTTTTGATATTTTCTGGAAACTCTATATTCAAAATTTTTGCATTATTATTATTTTTCATAAACAAGTTTATTACTTGAGAATTTTCTTCCTCGAAAATAGAGCATGTTACATATAAAAGTTTTCCATTTTTTTTAAGTAAAGGCCATGCATGATTTAATAAAGATAACTGCTCTTTTTGAAACTTATAAAAATCATCACTTCTTCTTAACCATTTTATATCAATGTTTCTTCTTATAACTCCAGATCCTGAGCAAGGAACATCAAGGAGTATTCTGTCAAATTGCTTTTGATCCCACCAATTATTTTTCATGGATAAAGCATCATTAATAACCTTAGCTTTCAAGCCTAATCTATCTAAATTCTCATTCACCCTAATTACCCTTGATGAATCAATCTCTAATGCTGTTAAATTAACATTAACCATTTCTAAAATATGCCCCGTCTTTCCTCCAGGCGCTGCGCATGCATCTAAAACATGGTGGCCATCTTTAAGATCTAATATATACGCAACTAATTGTGCTCCAAGATCCTGAACCGTCACACAACCATCATTAAAACCAATAATATCATCAACTTTTTTTGGCGTTTTAATTAAAATGGCAACGTCTGATAATTCTTTAAAATCTATATTAGCTTCAATTAAGCTTTCTTTGTATTTTTCACAAGAAATTTTTTTCTTGTTTATTCTTAAAGTCATTGGTGGGTGTGAATTTTGAGAATATATTATTTCTTCCCAATAATTTGGATAAAAATCTTTAATTTTTTTAATCCACCATAATGGAAAATTATATTTTGATTCTAATTTTTCATTTGCTTTCTTTCTTAATTCTTCTTTATTTCTTAAAAAATTTCTCAACACAGCATTCACAAAACCGGAATGCCTTGCATCAACTTCTTTTGATAAGTTAACAACCTCATCTACTAGTGCATATATTTTTTTATTGCCATAAGTTAATTGATTCATAGCAACTATTATTAAGTATTTAATTAACTTATTTTGTATCTCTTTTTTAATCAAACTATCCAGAAAAAAAGATAGCGTCTTAAAGTATCTTAGCGTGTCAAAAGTTATCGCTTTTATTTGACTTTTTTTATTTTCCGTAAGATTGGATTGGGGATCTTTAAAATTTTCAATAAATAATTTATCTAAATTCTTCCCATCCATTACGGATGAAGTAATTCTGGCTGAAATTAATAGGACATTATTCATTAAGGACTAATTCTTGGTGGTCAATTTGATATCCATCAATAAATTCTATTGCCGACATCTTAGATTTGCCTTCTATTTGTATTTCTTTAATTTCAATAGCGCCACCTTTTACTCCTAAAAAAAGACGTTTGGACTGCACAGAAAAGTACCCATATTTATGGTTATGAAAGTCTTCTTTAGCTATTTCTGCTTGCCATATTTTGATTAGCTTGCCACGAAATAAATAATGCAAACCAGGGCTTGGATTAAAAGCATTTATTTTTTGTATCAATTGTTTAGGATTATTAGCAAAGTTTAATTTTGCTTCTAGTTTATTTATTTTTTCAGCATAACTAACATCAGATTCATCTTGCTCTTCAAAGCTAAGGACTTTCCCATCTTTTAAATCAGAAATAACATTTTTTATTAATTTTGCACCCAATATAGAAAGTTTTTCTGTAGCAACTCCCGTTGTTAAATTATCATTAACGATAGAAGCCTTTTTAATCATAGGGCCAGCATCTAATTTCTGCACCACTTTCATTATTGTTACGCCCAGTTCCTCATCACCTGCTTCAATTGCTCTATGAATCGGTGCGGCCCCACGCCATCTGGGTAAAAGAGAAGCATGTAAGTTTAATGTCCCGTAGTCGAATAAATCTAAAATTCTTTGTGGAATAATTAATCCATAAGCAGCAACTATAAAAATATCAGCTTTCATTCCCTTGATTTCAGCATAAATTAAATCGTCTTTTAAGCTCTCTGGCTGTAGAACGGGGATGCTGAGCTCTAATGCTTTTTCTTTTACGGGGCTTTGTATTATTTTCATCCCTCGACCTGCTCTCTTGTCAGGCTGAGTAAGTACACAGCTTATTAAAAAATTAGATTTTGCTAAAATTTCTAGAGGAGGGACTGCAAATTGAGGTGTTCCAGCATAGATGATATTTAATTTATTCTTCATAAATCACAGAATAAGTTTCTGTTTTTTTTGTTTAACTAATTTGCTTTTAATTCGATTTCGTTTTAGAGGAGATAAATATTCAACGAATACTTTACCTAACAGATGATCCATTTCATGCTGAACGCAAACCGCAAGCAAACCCTCTGCCTCCATTTCATAGGGATTACCCTCAATGTCAAGGGCTCGAAATTTTATCCATTCTGATCTTTTTACTTTTTCATAAATACCGGGCACAGATAAACATCCTTCCTCACAAATTTGTTCCCCCCGCATTTCAATGATCTCTGGATTCACAAGCACATGTAAATTATTTTTTTTCTCTGAAATATCAATCACAATAATACGTTCGTGAAAATCAACTTGTGTCGCTGCCAAACCAATACCTGGAGCCTGATACATTGTATCTGCCATGTCACGTATAAGTTTTTTATGTTTATCTGAAACAACATGCACAACAGCGGCAACTTTATGGAGCCTGGGGTCTGGATAATTTAATATATTTAATACTGCCATAATGATTGATTAATTAATTATTAACTGCTAAATTATTCTTAAGTGAAATTATTTATTACAGTCTATAAAAGCTCTTATTATACTTATAGCAGGCCACTTTTCCCCTTTTTCTATCTTACATTAAGAAAATTTCTGTTTTTTTTAGAAAGGCATCGTTATGTTTGAATTACTTATCTATATGTTCGAGAACTATTTAAGCGCTCAGAGTAAGCTTGATTTCAATAATATGAGTCTTGAATTAGAGGCAGCCGGGTTTGATAATGATGAGATAAAAATTGCCTTTGATTGGTTTACTCAGCTCAAAGTAATGTCTGATAAAGTGCCTTTAAAATTAAAAAATAGAACAAAGCCAAAGCTGAGAATCTACACTGCTAATGAAAATGAAAAAATTTCACCCGATGCTTTAGGCTTTCTAATCTTTCTTGAACAAGCACAAGTTTTAAATGATTACGAACGTGAAATTATCATTGATAGATCGATGGCACTAAATCAAAATTTTATCAGCATTGATGAAATTCGTTGGATTGTTATGATGACTCTTTGGAACAATGGCAAAGAAAATGATTATTTATTTGTTGAAGATGCGTTGTATCAAAAAGAACAATTCAGCCTACATTAAAGATGCAAATTCTTTATTATCCTGGAAACAGTTTTTGATTTATTCAGTGTGTAAAAATGTATGCTAGGAACTTCATATTGAATGAGGGTTTCACAAAGCTCAGAAATAACTTCGACGCCATAATCCCTCAAAGAATCCAAATCATCATTAAATCCTTCAAGCTTTAACCTAAGCCATCTTGGTATCTCCGCACCACAATTCGAAGCAAATCGGGATAATTGCTTGATATTATAAATAGGCATAATGCCAGGTGTAATTGGAATAGTTATTTTTCTTTTGTCACACTCTTCCATAAATTTAAAATAGGCATCAACATTAAAAAAGAATTGCGTAATGGCGCCATCAGCACCTGCATCAATTTTTTTCTTGAAATTATCTAAATCTTGTTCGGCTGACAACGATTCAGGATGAAACTCGGGGTATGCTGCAACTTCTATTTTAAAAAAGTTTCCTGTTTCTTGTCGAATAAACTCTACCAACTCATTTGCATGATTAAAATCACCATCCCCAACAACTCCTGATGGATTATCTCCTCTTAATGCAACTAAATGATTAATGTTTTTTGCTTGATAATTCATAATCAAATCATGTACTTCATCTTTTGAGGACGAAATACATGAGATATGAGGCACGGCATTTGCATTCATTGCTTTAATTTGCATTACCGTCTCCAATGTTTTCTCTCTGGTAGAGCCGCCTGCACCAAAAGTAACAGAATAAAATTCTGGATTAAAAACATTTAAATTAGTTACAGTATCTTTTAATTTTTGCACCCCCTCATCGGTCCGTGGAGGAAAAAATTCGAAACTAATTGTGGGTGATTTCGCCATATTCTAATATCGGTAACTATCCGGTTTAAATGGTCCTGTTTTATTCACACCAATATAGTCAGCTTGTTCTTGTGTCAGCTGCGTCAGCTGAGCATTAAGATTTTTTAATTGTAAGATAGCCACTTTCTCATCTAAATGTTTAGGTAAGGTGTAGACTCCAAGTGGATATTTTTCTGTATTTTTAAACAATTCAATTTGTGCAATAACCTGATTGGCAAACGATGAGCTCATCACATAACTTGGATGGCCGGTGGCACAACCAAGATTCACTAACCTACCCTTAGCCAATAATATAATTTTCTTCTTATCAGGGAAAATCACATGGTCTACTTGTGGCTTAATTTCTTCCCATTCGTATTTTTCCAATGATTTCACATCAATTTCATTATCAAAATGACCGATATTGCAAACAATTGCCTCGTTTTTCATCTTGCACATATGATCATGATTGATGACATTCAAATTTCCTGTAGCCGTCACAAAAATATCAGCATGCTCAACTGCGTAATCCATTGTAACAACACGATAACCTTCCATAGCTGCCTGCAGTGCACAGATTGGATCAACCTCCGTCACCCAGACTTGTGCAGAAAGTGCTCTTAATGCCTGTGCTGAACCTTTACCCACATCTCCATAACCTGCAACCACGGCCACCTTGCCAGCGATCATGACATCAGTCGCCCTTTTAATTGCATCCACTAATGATTCGCGGCAACCATATAAATTATCGAATTTTGATTTTGTCACTGAATCATTTACGTTAATGGCAGGAAAGACTAATTCACCGTCTCTAAACATTTGATATAAACGGTGTACACCCGTCGTGGTTTCTTCAGTTACACCTTTAATGTACTTAATTTTTTCAGAATACCAATTTGCATGAACAGATAACCGATTTTTAATCGCTTTAAATAAAGCTGTCTCTTCCTCTGAGGCGGGTTTATCTAAAACTGTAAGATCTTTCTCAGCTTTTACTCCGAGATGCAATAACAATGTTGCGTCGCCACCGTCATCTAAAATCATATTTGTGAAATGATTATTTTCCCATTCAAAAATACGGTGTGTAAATTCCCAATATTCATCGAGATTCTCACCTTTAAAAGCAAAAACGGGGATTCCTTGTGCCGCTATTGCTGCTGCCGCATGATCTTGTGTCGAGTAAATATTGCAAGAAGCCCAGCGAACCTCAGCACCCAAATCAACCAATGTCTCAATTAATACCGCGGTTTGAATAGTCATATGCAACGAACCAGTAATTTTGGCACCCTTGAGTGGTTTCGTTTGAGCATATTCTTCACGAATTGCCATTAAACCCGGCATTTCATGTTCAGCGATTGCAATTTCTTTACGGCCATAATCTGCAAGATTAATATCCGCAACAACATAATTATCTTTTGTAAGAGTTTTTTCGGTCACAGTATTCATTTATTTTCCCAATAAATAGTGTGACTAGTTGCACATCCACTTTTAATTACAACTAGACACTGTTAATAAAAGTGAACGCAGTTTGACTTTACCGAGCCTAGGAAGGAATCTTGCAGCGTTCCTCGGTAGACGAATTTTATTTTAATTAGCTATAAAAAT
>Ga0255755_1000749_pt1 | contig 32993 bp, 32 predicted proteins | sample 011ome_18_FD_179955 | JGI IMG/M metagenome (GOLD analysis project Ga0255755, IMG submission 179955) | Coastal salt marsh microbial communities from the Groves Creek Marsh, Skidaway Island, Georgia - 011501BT metaG (version 2) | ecosystem: Environmental > Aquatic > Marine > Intertidal zone > Salt... | reverse complement strand
ATAGATTAATTAATTTAATAAATCTTAAAAGAGATCGAGAATCTTTAGAAGAGGCCTTTGATCTACTTACATTTAAAAACAATGAGAATAATTGGAAAAGCTACTTGTCTGTAGCCAGTGGTCTATACCCACCAAGAGATAAAGTCCTTGTGGAGCGTTCCAAAAAGGCAACCCAATTATTTCCATCTAATCCAGAATTTCAAAACCTTTACCGTCAAATAGCTAGAGAAAATTTAACAAACTAGTATACAGCTAAAACATTTGCAATTTTATTAAAAAAATAATAATAGTACTGACTCATGCAGAATGAAAAAGTTATAGAGCTAAATTTAATGTTTATAAAAATTTAAGAACCTAAACTATTCTGTATTACAACATAAAACTCCTTTAAGTAGTTGATTGCTTGTTTATTAAATTTGAAAATGAATTACTTTTCTTTTTTTGATTAAAATTAAATACTAAAAAAACTTGACAAATAGTTTGGTTTTTTATTTACCATCAAGTACTTTTGGTACTAGTTAATGCTTAGAATTTCATTTGATAAAAGTTTAATCCCCCTTAATAATTGGCTTTACAGTTTATTTTAAGGGGGTTTTATTTATAAAAGCATGGAAAAAAAGTGGTTTGTTGTGCATACTAGGCCCCAGCAGGAGCTTAAAGTAGCTAGTCAGCTCTCCGCTATGGGAATTACAAACTACTGCCCAACTATAACCCTTGTAAAACAATATTCCGATAGAAAGAAAAAAGTAATTAAACCCCTACTTTCTTCTTATGTAATGGTTGAGTTGGAGGAAAATGAGCGCCAAAAAGTTTTTGCATGTTCTGGGATTGTTCGTTATCTTTTTTTCCTTGGAAAACCAGCGGTTGTTCCTGCTAACCAGATTAATCTAATGCAGGATCATTTAAATGGGGTGTATAACGATTTTAAAGTAAATACTTTATCTGTGGGAGATTCCCATACGATTACACAGGGCCCTTTTTCAGGGGTTACAGGGAAAGTATTAGAAACAAATAATACAAAAGTTAAAATAGAGCTTGCCTGTTTAGGGATGCGTATTACCCTTAAGAAACAGGCGGCTTAAAAGCTTAACTTTTTTAATTTTTAGTAAGTAATATACCTTTGCCCAATTGGGACAGATGCGGCGGAGCCGTCTAAAAAAACAAAGATTCTGAATTATGTTAGGTGAGCTAATCACTTCTAAAACCCGTCTTCGATTATTAATTAAATTTTTTATTTCCCAGGCTAATAGGGGCTATCTTAACGGACTTGCCACCGAGATGGGGGAATCCACCAACGCCATTCGTAAAGAGCTAAACCACCTGCAAGGAGCGGGCTACTTAGAAAAAGTAAAAGTAGATAATAAAGTAGAGTACAAGGCCAATATCAAACACCCGCTTTTTGAAGTGATGCAAAAAGTAGTTTTTAAGCATTTAGGTTTAGAGGATGTAGTTGAAACTGTACTGGAGCGCATGGGAGATGTTGATCAAATCATCTTAGTAGGAGATTATGCCAAAGGAAATGACTCGGGACTTATTGAAGTATTTTTAATTGGCCAAGGGCTTAATATGGAATACATCGCTCAATTGGAGGATAAAATTGAAGATCTAATCGGGCGAAAGGTGAGTTTTTACCTGGCCTCAAAGTTTTTAGCCGACCGAGAGCATATTGTACTATTTAATTCAAAAGACAAATGATATATATAGAAAGTGAAGAGCGTCCATGGGGACGATTTTTTGTACTGCATGATGAGCCTTCCTATAAGCTTAAGCGTATAGAGGTAGATCCTGGCGGTAGACTCTCCTATCAGTATCATCATAAACGTTCTGAGGCTTGGATTATAGTGGAAGGCACTGGAGTCATTACTCTAGATGGCATAGATAAAGAATTTACTAAAGGGCAGACTGTGCTTATCCCCCAAGGGGTAAAGCACCGTATTGAAAATAAGAGACAAGAGAAGGTTGTTTTTATTGAGGTGCAAACAGGCAGCTACTTCGGAGAAGATGATATAGTGCGTATTGAAGACGATTATAATAGAGCGTAAATGAGTAAACCAAAAGCAATTATAGTATCAGGTTATTTTAACCCACTTCATAAAGGCCATTTAGAGCTTTTTGAAAAAGCAAAAGCTTCTGGAGATCAGCTTTGGGTTATTGTAAACAGCGATCTTCAACGAGAATTAAAGGGGAGTAAGGAGTTTATGGATGAAAAAGAACGCCTTATTATTGTAAGGGCCATAGGAATAGTAGACAAAGCCCTTATCTCAATTGATAAGGATAAAACCCAGTGTGTAACGCTTGGGGATTTAGCGGATCTATATTCTTCTGTGTATGAGCTCTACTTTGCCAACGGTGGAGATCAGAATAATGATACAATAGCTGAAGTTCAAGTTTGCAAAGAAAAGGGAATTTTTTTATTGGAAGGGCTTGGAGATAAAATTCAATCCTCTTCATGGCTATTAAATAAATTAAAATGAGTAAAATTTTAGTTACGGGAGGTGCAGGCTTTGTTGGGACAAATCTTATAATTGAGCTTTCTAAGTTAGGTCACGAAATTGTGTCAATTGATAACTACTCTATAGGCACAAAAACAAACCATCAATCAGGTGTTAATTATATTGAAGGAGATATAAATGATATCGCAGAATTGATTGATAATAATTTTGACATTTGTTTTCATTTAGCTGGACTGAGTAGAATACAGCCTTCTTTTGAAGATCCTGAAGGTACATTTAAAGCAAATACTGAAGGCACTTTGAAAGTACTAAAATGGGCTCGAAACAATAACACTAAAGTCATATACTCCGGATCTTCTTCAAAACATCATGATCCTACTATTTCACCTTATTCAATGTTTAAATATTTAGGAGAAGAAATTTGTAAACTTTACAAGATTACATATGGAATGAACATAGAAATTGTAAGATTTTACAATGTTTACGGTCCTTATGAAATTATTGATGGGAAATGGGCTGCTTTAATTGGTAAATGGAGAGGACAAATAAATGAAGGAAAACCACTTACAATTGTTGGTGATGGAAATCAAAGAAGAGATTTTACTCACATTATTGATATTGTAGATGGACTCATTAAAATAGCATTTTCAAATCAAATGCAACAGGATGCTTGGGAACTAGGTTCTGGCAAAAATTATTCAATTAATGAAGTCTTTGAAATGTTCCAAAGAAAATTTGATGTTTTAGCAAATTATATTGAAAATCAGAAAGGGAACTATAAAGAAACTTTAAGAGAATCTAACCAGGCAATTGATTTATTAGGCTGGAACCCTGAAGATAGATTACAAGATTACATATTAAATTTAAAAAATGATTAAAAACATTAGTTGTATTGGAGCGGGATATGTAGGTGGACCAACTATGGCAGTTATTGCTCTAAAAAATCCAGAAATCAATGTAACAGTCTTAGATTCAAATCCTCAGCGAATAGAAGCTTGGAATGGTCCTTTAGAAAAATTACCTATATATGAACCTGGATTAGTTGAAGTAGTTGAACAAACCCGAGATATAAATCTATTTTTTTCAACTAATATTCCAAAAGCTATTGAAGAGGCCCAAATTATTTTTATGGCTGTTAATACCCCCACTAAAACAGAAGGTGAAGGAGCCGGTATGGCAGCAGATCTTCGTTATATTGAAGCTTGTGCTAAAGACATAGCCAAGTATTCAAAGACGGATAAAATTGTGGTTGAAAAATCTACGGTTCCAATTCGAACAGCTGAAAAAATTAAAGAGATTCTAGAAGAAAATGCTTCAGATATTCATTTTGAAATTCTATCCAATCCTGAGTTTTTAGCTGAGGGTACAGCAATATCAGATATGAAATCACCTGATAGGGTGTTAATAGGTGGAGATGAGACTGATTCAGGTCAAAAAGCAGTACAGGCTTTGGTTGATATTTATGCCAATTGGATTCCGAAAGAGAAAATCCTAACAACTAATGTTTGGTCTTCTGAGCTTGCTAAACTAGCCTCAAATGCCATGCTTGCCCAGCGGGTTTCTTCTATTAATAGTTTTTCTGCACTTTGTGAAAAAACTGGAGCTAAAATTGATGAACTTTCTAAGGCCATTGGTATGGACCATCGAATAGGACCACACTTTTTAAAAGCTTCAGTAGGTTTTGGAGGGAGCTGTTTTCAAAAGGATATACTCAATCTAGTTTACTTATGTAAGTATTATGGTCTTGCTGAGGTTGGGGAATATTGGCATCAGGTAGTTAAAATAAATGACTATCAAAAAGACCGATTTGCACAGAAAATTATTAATCATTTTGGAGGCGATTTACATGGTAAGACTATTTGTATCTTGGGATGGGCGTTTAAGGCAAACACTAATGATAGTAGAGAGAGTTCTGCAATCTACGTGGCTCAGAAACTATACAAGTCAGGAGCTTTTCTTGAGATATTTGATCCTATGGTTAGTAAAGAATCTATCTTTAACGACATTGATTTTTATTGGGAGGAATCCAAAATAAAAGATTTAAGTGCGCGAATTTCGGTTCTTGATTCTTTAAGCACATTAGATCTTAGTGTTGATGCTGCAGCCATTTTAACAGAATGGGAGACGTTTAAAAATTTAGACTTTTCAAATACTACAGTTTTTGATGTCAGAGGGGTTCTTTCATCAAGTAATTATTTATTTTGATAAGCTTGAAAAAAGACCATAGTTTTATAATAGCTCACCCATCAATCAATACAAATAATGAAAAAAATACTTAGAATTATTCAGGATAAAAAATTAAATAATGAAACATGAAAGTAGTAATTCTTGCAGGAGGTTTAGGGACTAGATTATCGGAGGAAACAGATGTTAAACCAAAACCAATGGTTCAAATTGGAGGCCTTCCCATTATTTGGCATATCATGAAAATTTACAGTCATTATGGATTTAATGATTTTATCATTTGTCTTGGTTATAAGGGATATATTATAAAGGAATACTTCGCAAATTATTTTTTACATAAATCAGATGTTACAATTGACTTAAAATCAAATAACCACAAGTATCATTCTTCTGATGCTGAGCCATGGAAAATAACATTGGTTGACACGGGAATTGATACTATGACTGGAGGAAGAATTAAAAGAATTGAAGAATATATTGAGGGGCAACCCTTTATGCTTACCTATGGAGATGGGGTTTCAAATATTGATATCTCAAAACTATTAGAATCACATAAAAAAAATGATTCATATTGTACTTTAACTGCGGTTCATCCTCCTGCTAGGTTTGGTGCTTTAGAAATTTTAGAGGATGATAAAGTTGAAAGTTTTTTAGAAAAACCTAAAGGCGATGGTTTATGGATTAATGGCGGATTTATGGTGTGTGATCCAGAAATATTTAAATATATAGATGATGACAATTCAATTTGGGAGCAACACTCCCTTCCTAATTTAGCGATGGACAAAAAATTAAGTGTTTTTAAACATCATGGATTTTGGAGACCTATGGATACTTTAAATGATAAGTATACTTTAAATAAACTTTGGGATGAGGGATCTTCTGATTGGAAAATATGGAATTAATTAGAGACAACTTTTCTAATAAAAAAGTATTAATTACAGGTCACACGGGATTTAAAGGCTCCTGGCTTACATTTCTTTTGGACCAATTAGGAGCCTATACAAAAGGATATTCGCTCAAACCAAACACTTCACCATCTTTATATAGGTCATTAAAATTTAGCGATAAGCACGAATCAATTATTTCTGATGTAAGAGATCTGAAAAGATTTAGAAAAGAAATAGGAAATTTTAAACCTAATTATATTTTTCATCTTGCAGCTCAACCTCTGGTAATAGAGTCTTATTTGAATCCAAGTGATACTTTTGAAATAAACTTCAATGGGTCATTAAATCTTTTAGAGACATTAAAGCATATAGATTTAGATTGTACTGTAATCATAGTGACTTCTGACAAAGTTTATCATAATGAAGAGCTTAATTTACCGTTTAAGGAAGAGGATAAATTAGGAGGAAATGACCCATATAGTGCAAGTAAAGCTGCTTTAGAAATTTTAATCAATTCTTACCACAAGTCATTTTTCAATGAATCAAATATAAAAATAGCAAGTGTTAGAGCAGGTAATGTAATTGGGGGAGGTGATTGGTCAACAAATAGATTGATTCCTGATATTGTAAGATCGATTTTTGAAAATAAAAAGCTCATAATAAGAAATCCTAAATCAACTAGGCCTTGGCAACATGTTTTAGACCCATTAAATGGATATTTACAACTTGCGATCTCTTTAAATAAAAACAAAAAAAAATTTCAAGGATCTTGGAATTTTGGACCTGAAATTGGAGACGATAAATCAGTTGAAGAATTAATTGAAATCACGAAATCTTTAGGGTTTGAGTTAGAAGTTAATTTTGAAATTAATGATGCACAAAAGGAAGCTAAATATTTATCCTTAGATATTGAAAAGGTAAAGAAAGATTTAAAATGGAGTCCGAGATGGAATTCAAAAGAAGCCTTAAATCAAACATTATTATGGTATAGGGGTTTTTATAATGGTAAAAATCCTAATTCGCTAATTCAAAATGAAATTGAAAAATATTATAATCAATAAATGGAAGTTTTAAAAAACATAAATGATAATCTGAAATTTTCACTAAAAGGTGTTATAGAAAATAATATTCAAAAAGATATCATTCCAGGGAAAGATTACATACCTGTAACTGGTAAAGTGATTGACTCAAGTGATCTTTTATATGGAGTAGATGCTACATTAGATGGATGGTTAACAACCGGTAGATATGCAAAGCAATTTGAATCTGATTTAGCAGAGTACATTGGTTGTAAAAAATCAATTCTAGTTAATTCAGGATCTTCAGCAAATTTGACAGCATTTTATGCTCTTACTTCTCTTAGTTTAGGGAAAAGAGCAATTCAAAAAGGAGATGAAGTAATTAGTGTAGCTGCAGGCTTTCCCACAACAATTAACCCTCTAATTCAGTTTGGTTGCGTCCCTGTTTTTGTAGACATTGATATTCCCTCCTACAATATAGATGTAAATCAAATTGAAGCTGCAATTTCTCCCAAGACTAAAGCAATAATAATTGCACATGCCTTAGGAAATCCATTCAATTTAAAAGTAGTAAAAGAAATTACTGAAAAGTATAAATTATGGTTGATTGAAGATGACTGTGATTCATTAGGTGCAACTTATGAAGGACAAAAAACCGGTTCCTTTGGTGATTTAGCTACACTATCATTTTATCCGGCACACCATATTACTATGGGAGAAGGAGGAGCTGTTTTGATAAACAATAGAAGACTTCAAATGCCTGCACTCAGCTTTAGAGATTGGGGAAGAGATTGCTATTGTGAGACAGGATGTGACAATACTTGTAACAAAAGATTTGAATGGAAATTAGGAGACTTACCTGAAGGCTACGATCATAAATACATATATTCTCATATTGGATTTAATTTGAAAGTCACTGATATGCAAGCAGCAATTGGGCTTAGTCAATTATCCAAAGTAGATCAATTTGTAGCAAAAAGAAGAGAGAATCATAAAATACTATATGACCTAATGAAGCCTTTGGAAGAATATTTTATTTTACCAGAAAAAACTCCAAATAGTGATCCAAGTTGGTTTGGATTTATGCTGACTGTTCGCGACCCTAAAAGAATTGATCGAAACAAATTAGTTAGATATTTGGAGGAACAAAAAATTGGAACTCGGCTTTTTTTTGGGGGCAATATGATAAAACAACCTGCCTATAAAAATATTCAAAAGCGCATTGTTGGCTCGCTTGATAATTCAGACAAGGCCATGAATGATTCATTTTGGATTGGGGTTTGGCCAGGATTAGACGTATCACATTTATCCTATGTGGTCGAAAAAATCAAACAATTTCTCGAAAAAATAAATGATTGTAGCTGAATATATTTCTCAATTTATTGAGAAAAAAAAGATAAAGAACGTCTTCCAACTATCTGGAGGGATGATTACTCAAATAATTGATAAAATAGGGGAAAGAAAAACAATTAAAATTTTTTCGCTGCTTCATGAACAATCTACTGCATTTGCAATTAGTGCAGCTGGAAGAATATCAAAGAAACCATCTATTGCTTTTGCTACAAGTGGACCTGGTGCAACTAATTTATTGACAGGTATTGGAGATTGTTTTTTTGATTCAGTACCAGCAATTTTTATAACAGGCCAGGTTAATACATATGAGTTAAATACTGATGAGAGAATCAGACAATTGGGTTTTCAAGAGACAGATATCGTTTCAATGGCAAAACCAATAACAAAATTTTCTTATCAAATCAAGTCTGCCAACGAGATATTTGAATATTTAGAACTCGCATATAATATTTCAGTATCTGACAGACCAGGGCCAGTTTTAATCGATATTCCTATGAACATTCAAAGAAGTTATATTTCTAATGATGTAGTAAAAAGGAAAGATTCTAAATTACAGAAAGTGAATATTTCTGATGAGGGTCGTATTGATCAAATTGTAGATACATTAAAAAAAGCAGAAAGGCCTATTATTTGGGCTGGTAATGGAATTCACTGCTCAAATTCAGAAAATATCTTTAGAACTTTTATTTCAAAAACTAAGATCCCAGTAGTACTTTCTCTACATGGAGTAGATTTATTAGAGTCTTCGGATCCTAATAGAATTGGATTTATAGGTAGTTATGGTAATCGACATGCAAACAAGTCAATAAGAGAGTCAGACTGTCTCCTTTTTCTTGGCGCAAGAGCTGATATTCGACAAACTGGTGCAAATTTGTCACTTTTTAAAGATAAAAAGATCATTAGAATTGATTGTGAAGAAGGTGAATTAAACAATAGAATAAGTCCACAAATTTCTTTAAAATCTGATATAAATTCCTTTTTAAAACGGATTTTAGATAAAATCAAACCCTCAGATTTTTCATTTAACCATTGGCACGATCAAATACAAATTTTAAAAAATCAATATCCGATAGAAAAAGAAATACCTTCTCAAATCCAATTGGTAAATCCCATTACATTTTTAAATAGACTTTCAAAATTTAATTTTGATCAAAAAATCTACACAGTTGATGTAGGGAGTCATCAAATGTGGGCTGCACAAGCTTTGAATTTCCAAAAAGGAGATCGATTTTTAACTTCTGGAGGCATGGGTTCAATGGGATTTGCATTACCAGCTTCTATAGGCGCTTCAATAGAATCAAATAAAACTGTGATTGCTATAATAGGAGATGGATCTTTTCAGATGAATATTCAAGAGTTACATTCAATTTTTAGTTTAAATCTCAAAATTAAGATTGTTATTATTAATAATGATTCTTTGGGTATGATTCGTCAATTTCAAGACACGTATCTTGGATCAAGGTATATAGGAACAAAATGGGGATATACTACTCCTGATTTCTGCAAAATTTCACAGGCATATCAAATTCCTAGTAAAAAGATTTTTGAAAATAGAGAAATTGATGATTCTTTGACCTGGTTTTTTTCTGACAATGACGCAAAACTATTAGAAGTTAAAGTATCTTCTGATTTAAATGTTTATCCAAAAATTGCATTTGGAGAGACGATGGATAAAATGGAACCTGATTATAATTCTAAAATGATTGAGTCAACTTGAAAATATTGATTTTAGGCGGCACTGGTTTTTTTGGAAAATCAATCCTTGATAGTTTTATTAGAGGCAATTTAAAAGAGTTTAATATTGATTCCATAAATGTTTTATCTAGAAATCCTAATACCTTCTTAAATAATTATCCGGAGTTTAAAAAAAATGAAATCCTATATACAAAAGGAGATATAACAACAATTAATAATCTCCCTAAGGCAGATATTATAATTCATGCGGCAAATTCATCTAGTTTCATAGATTTTAATTTAAATTCAAAAGAACAGAAAAAAAGTATAGAAAAAGCAACTTTAAATTATATTAAGCTTGCAAAAAAATTTCATAAAAATGCCAAAATACTTTATTGTAGTTCAGGAGCAGTTTATGGAAATCAACCTAGTAACGTTAATAAGATGGATGAGGATTTTCCATTTCAAGATATTCTTCAGTTTTCTGAAGAAAAAAGAAATTATACGCTAGGCAAAAGATTTGCTGAAGCACAAATTAAAAAGCTTGGAAGCTTTGGACTTAATGTTTCTATTGCACGATGTTTTACTTTTTATGGTGATTATTTACCAAAAGATGGACATTACGCCTATGGAAATTTTCTAAATCAAGCAATACAAGGGAAGGATATTGAAGTCAAGACAAAACATCTAGTTATTAGATCATACATGCATTCAGATAATTTAGTTGAAAGTTTGATAAAAATTGCAAATCAGGCAAGTCCAAAATGCCCTGTTTATAATGTTGGATCTGATGAAGAAATTTCAATTGTAGATTTGGCAACTAATATTGCAAATCAATACAACGTAAAAGTTGTCAAACCTTTACAAATAGATTCTAAAATAATTGATCGATATGTTCCTAATATAGATAAATTAAAACTTTTGTGAAGGAATTTAACTTATATAATTTTAAAAGTAAAAAGGTAGATGTGTTTTTACCCACCTACAATCGGGCTGGATTTTTAGAAGAAATGATCACATCAATTCTACAACAAACATTTAAAAATTTTAATCTTATCATTTTAGATAATGCCTCAACAGATAACACAATTGGAGTAGTAAATAAATTTAAAGATTCAAGGTTGTATTATTTAAAAAGTGAAGAAAATTCAAGAGAGTTTTTAAATTTTCCATTTAAAATAGTAAAATCTAAATATTTTGTAATTGTTCATGACGATGATACTCTCGAACCAAATTTCTTAGCTCACCAAATTCCAATATTAGAAGGTGATCAAGAAATCATTATGATTGCTTCAAAAATTAATCTTATAAATGAAAAAGGGAATAAGTTAAATAAAATTAGACCTCGAAATTTAAGTTCAACAAAATTCTGGAAAAGACATGAATTTATTAAGACTTATTTTATTAAAGGAGATATTGTCCCATGTCCCACTTTAATTTTTAGGAGAACCTTTATTAAGAAATCTAAACTAAATTTTGAATTCAAAGTAGGTCCAGCTGTAGATTTGTATCTATTATTTAAATCAAATCTTTTAGAAGGGAAAATCGGAATAGGAAATAAAGCATTATATAATTATAGACTTCATGAATCCCAAGATAGCCATATTAATCGACTTAGTTTAGAATATCAAGTACGACCCTATATAATTGAAATGTTAAAAGACAATAAAAAACTGCAAAAAAAATACAAGCAATCATCTTTAGCATTTATTTTTCAAATAATTATAGGCGATTATTTAAGTAGTTTAATTACTTATTCCATTTTTAAAGAACATTTCAAAAAATTAGTCTTTTTGGGGTTTAGTATAAATTTTTATACAATTTATTGGAGTTTTATAGGCCTTTTTAGGGGGATAAAGAATAGAATTTTATTATGAAAAAAGCATTCATTACTGGCATAACAGGACAAGACGGAGCTTACTTAGCTGATTTTTTGTTAAATAAGGGATATGAAGTTCATGGATTAAAGAGAAGATCTTCAATGTTTAATACGCAAAGGATCGATCATTTATTTGAAAAAATTCAAAATAATGACAGAAAATTATTTCTTCATTATGGGGATCTTACAGATTCGGCATCATTAAGTTCAATTTTAAATGAAATCAAACCAAATGAAGTATACAACCTTGGAGCCATGAGTCATGTTAAAGTTAGCTTTCAAATACCAGAGTACGTTGCCGATGTTGACGGTATTGGTGCATTAAGAATACTAGAATCAATAAAAAATTTAGGTTTAAGTGATACAAAAATTTATCAAGCATCTACAAGTGAATTATATGGTAAGGTTTTAGAATCTCCACAAAATGAAAAAACTCCATTTAACCCTAGAAGCCCCTATGCAATTTCTAAATTATTGGCATTTCATATGACCAAAAATTATAGAGAAGCATATGGAATGTTTGCTTCTAATGGAATTTTATTTAATCATGAATCTCCAATTAGAGGAGAGACTTTTGTAACTCGAAAAATTACTAGAGGTTTGTCTCGAATATTCTTAGGTGAAGAGAATGTGTTGTTTTTAGGAAATTTGAATGCTAAAAGAGATTGGGGTCATGCAAAAGATTATGTAGAAGCGATGTGGAAAATATTACAATATCAAATCCCGGATGATTGGGTAATATCTACAGGGGTGACTACTTCTGTGAGAGAGTTTATTATTCTATGTTGTGAGTATCTGGGGATAAAAATAAAATTTGAAGGCAAAGGGCTTGATGAGATTGGTTTAGTTGAAAATGCAGGTGAAAGTAAAAATTTAAAAAAAGGGGATATTATAATTAAAGTTGATAAAAATTATTATCGCCCGACTGAAGTAGATTTTTTATTAGGCGACTCATCAAAAGCAAACGAATTACTTGGGTGGAAACCTAAATATGATATAAAAAATCTTATTTCTGAAATGATGGAGTCTGACCTTAAAGATGTAAATAAAAACATATTACTTAGGAAAAACGGTCATGAAATAATCAAATCCTATTATGAAAATGAATAAAATTATTGTGTTTGGTGGCAATGGATTTGTAGGGAAAAATTTAAAAAATTACGAAACAAATAAAAATCTCATTTTCCCAAGTAGCTCTAATGTGAATTTATTAAATAAGGATTTGATTTTTGAGTATTTAAAAAAAGAAAAACCTGATTTAATTATTAATTTGGCTGGTAAGGTTGGAGGGATATTAGAAAATGTAAATAATCAATACAATTTTTTAATAACAAATTCATTGATTAATTTAAATTTGATTTCAGCAAGTAATGAAGTTGGGATAAAAAATTTTTTAAATGTCTCAAGTTCATGCATTTATCCCCCAAATTTTGAAGGATCTATAAATGAAGAAGATTTATTAAGTTCTGGGGTAGAAAAAACAAATGAAGGATATGCTCTTGCAAAAATATCTGCTTTAAAGGCTTGCAGCTATATAAAAACAGGAAGATATAAAACAATAATTCCTTGTAATTTATTTGGTCCTTATGACAACTTTGATTTGATCAGTGGACATATGATACCTTCAGTTATTCATAAAATTTATAATTCAAAAATAAATAATGAAAAAGTAATAATTTGGGGAGACGGTAATTCAAGAAGAGAGTTTATGTATGTTGAAGATTTAATTGATTTTATTTTTTACTCAATTAATAATTTTGACAAAATCCCAAATATACTCAATGTAGGAACTGGACTTGATTACACTATTTTAGAATATTATAAGACAATATCTGAAATAATAGAATTCAAAGGAGATTTTGATTTTGACTTAACTAAACCAATTGGTATGAAAAGAAAGTTATTGTCAATAAAAAAATTAAAATCTTTAGGCTGGACTCCAAAGCATGATTTAAAAACATCTATTCAAAAAACATACAAATTTTTCTTAGAAAATGAAATATGAATTAGCTTCTGACACGTGGTGTAATAAAGAAATTGAGTCGATACAAAACGTGATCAAATCAAACAGGTTTACTATGGGTCCAATGGTAAAACAATTTGAATTAGAATTCAAAGATTATTTTGGTTCAAAACATGCTGTAATGGTTAATTCTGGATCATCTGCCAATCTGCTAGCAGTTGCAAGCCTTTTTTTTAAAAAAAACAATCCTCTAAAAAGAGGTGATGAAGTAATTGTTCCAACTGTGTCATGGTCTACAACTTATTCTCCTTTGCAGCAATATGGATTAAAATTGAAATTTGTTGATGTAAATTTAGAAACCTTAAATTATGATTTAGATTCATTAAAGACTTCGATTTCAAAAAAAACTAAATTAGTAATTGCAGTTAATTTACTTGGAAACCCGAACAATTATGATAAAATTTTGAAATTAAAAGAAAAATTCAATTTTTATTTAATTGAAGATAATTGTGAATCTATGGGAGCCACTTTCAATGGAAAATATACTGGTACTTTTGGTGAAATAGGAACATTCTCTTCATTTTATTCACATCATATTTCTACTATGGAAGGTGGAATTATTACAACTAATAATGAGGAGCTTTATCAATTAATTTTATGTCTTAGAGCACATGGTTGGACGAGAGATTTACCAAACAAAAATCTTTTAATAAAAAAAAGTAACCTTGCCTTTGAAGAATCTTTTAGATTTATACTTCCAGGGTATAATTTAAGACCATTAGAATTTTCTGGAGCAATTGGGATTCAACAATTAAAAAAACTTAAAAGTTTTGTTGAAATAAGAAGGGAAAATGCATTATTCTTTAATAAAATTTTTACAAACGATAACAGATTTTTAATTCAAAAGGAAATTGGGGAAAGCTCTTGGTTTGGTTTTTCAATTATTTTAAATTCTAAGTTTGATAGAAATATTATAATTCAACATTTAGAAAAAAATTCGATTCAAGTTAGACCTATTGTGGCTGGTAATTTTTTAAAATCAGAATCTTTAAAATACTACGATTATGAAACCCCTAAATTAACTGTGAATTCAGATATGATTAATAATTTTGGCTTTTTTGTTGGTAATCATCACTATAACATCAAAGATAAAATCCAATACTTTTACAACAAATTAGATGAAGCAATCAAATAATGTCTACCTATTTATTGGATATAAGTTTCCTTATGGTAACCCTAAATTTGGCAAAAACTTAGATGTCTATATTTTTGTTGATGCGCTTTCTAAGGTTATTGGCAAAAAAGTTAAAACATATTATTTAAAAGGGAAAAAAAATGAATCCAAGGACATTATTGATTTCTGTCAAAAAATAAAACCAAATTTTATTTTTTTTAATTTAATAAATGATGAAATAGGCATTGATTGTTTATTAAAATTAAAGTCTTTGTATACTACAATTAATTGGTTTGGAGATGACCAATGGAGATTTGAATCATTTTCATCCAAAATATCGAAATATTTTACTTATTCTATCACAACTGATAAATTTTCTATTGAGAAATACAAAAAGATTGGAATAAATGTTATTTATTCACAATGGGGTGCAATTGACCATAATAAAAGTGAACTAGATTTTAAAAACCTTGAGTATAAATATGATGTAACATTTGTTGGCGGATATAGTTATACAAGGGAATGGTTAATTGAGTACCTTAGGAATAATGATATAAATGTTAAAGTATTTGGCAATGGCTGGAATAAAGAACAGAGTTTTTTAGATTACAATGAGATTTCAAATATATTTTATTTGAGTAAAGTTAATTTGAATTTATCTAACTCAGTTCCTAAAGATTTAGATTTCATAAAATTTTTTGTGAGGAAATTTTTGAAAAATATTACTTCATTTAAAAATTTCAAATTATTGTTAAAAGCAATTAAATTTTTCTTTTTTTACAAAAAATCTACAGAGCAAATTAAAGCAAGAAATTTTGAAATTCCAATAGCTGGTGGATTTCAAATATCTAACTACTGTATTTCTCTCGAGGATTTTTTGGAAATAGGTAAAGAGGTAGTAGTTTTTAATACTAAAGAAGAATTACTTACTCAAGTTAGATATTTTTTAGCTAATAATATTGAAAGAAATATGATCAGAAATAAAGCATATATTGAGTCAAGGAAAAACACTTATGAAAATAGATTCAGAAACTTTTTAAACAAAATAACTGAAAATATTTAAGTGAAAATTATGAATAATCAAAATGAAATTTTACAAAAAAATCTAAGAAAAAAAATAATTGAAATTTCTCATAAAGCAAAGTCTGGTCATATAGGAAGCTCTTTATCTTGTATAGATTTAATCATTGCTATATTAGTTTTTTATAAAAAAAATAATGAGGATTTTATATTGTCTAAAGGTCACGCTGCTTTAGCATTGTATGTTACATTAAATTATCTCAAAGTAATTGATGATAAACAACTTGAAACATTTTACCAAAATGGCACAAAATTAGCCGCTCATCCTTCGCCAAATAGTTTCAAAGAAATACCGTTTGCTACAGGTTCATTAGGACATGGGTTGCCTCAGGGAACGGGAATAGCTTATGCAAATAAAATTAAAAACAAAAAATTAAAAACATTTGTTCTTATGTCTGATGGTGAAACTAATGAAGGTACAACATGGGAATCCGGCCATTTCGCAGCTTCTAAAAAACTTTCAAATCTAGTGGTAATTGTGGATAACAATAAACTTCAAGGATTTGGAAAAACTAATGAAGTTCTAGGAGAAACATCTAGTTTAAACAAATTTAAGGAGATAGGGTTTGAAACTTTTGAGTGTGATGGTCATAGTTTAGATAATATTATTAAAACACTACAAAAAGCTAACAATTCAATTTCTCAGCAGCCTAAATTTATATTAGCAAAAACTGTTAAAGGAAAAGGTGTTTCATTCATGGAGAGTAAATTAGAATGGCACTACCTGCCAATTGATGATAATCAATTAGAGCTATCTCTAAGAGATATTGAAAATTATAATTTTTTAACTTAAATGACTGATTCTCTAAAATTCAAAGAAATAGAGGGGCCAATTTTTATTTTTGGTGCAGGGGGGTTTATTGGTTCTAATCTATTGTTTAAAATCTTAAGTATTAGAGATGACGTTTACGGTATTATTCGAAATAATACTAATACTTGGAGACTTAATTATTTAGGCATAAAGAAAGAAAAAATTTTAATTACAGATGTTTTAAATAAGTCAGATCTTGATTTTATTTTTAGCAAATACTTGCCTAAAGTAATTTTCAATTTAACTGCATTTGGATCAAGCAGTAATCAAAATGATTTGAGTCAAATATATAATGTTAATTTAATTGGGGCTGCAAATATACTAGAGTTATTAGATAAAGACTGCATATATATTAATGCAGGTTCTAGTTCGGAGTATGGGTATAATTCAAATAATTCTAATGAAAATTCTAATCTAGAACCTAATAGCCATTATTCTGTTTCAAAAATTGCCGCTTCTTTTTTGGTTTCATTTTATTCAAAGGTTCATAAAAGACTTTCATTGAATTTAAGATTATATTCAATTTATGGTCAATTTGAAGAGCCAAATAGGTTAATTCCAAGTTTAATTGAAAATGCAAGGATAAATAAATTACCAAATCTTGTTTCCAAAACTATATCTAGAGACTTTGTATTTATAGATGATTGTGTCGATGCATTTTTAAAGTCAGTAATTTCATTAACCTCAAATCCATCAATATCAGGAAATTCTTATAATATTTGTTCCGGAAGAATGACAACTATTGAAGAGTTAATAAATATTACTTCTGATTTATTTAATATAAAAGAAAAACCAGTTTGGGGATCAATGGATAACCGATCTTGGGATCAAAACTTTTGGTATGGTGATCCAGGAAAAACATCAAAAGATATAGGTTGGAGTTCAATTGTTTCAATTAGTGAGGGATTAAAAAAATGCTATGATTGGCAGAGTGGGTTATCTTATGACGACTTAAAATTGTCTTCATCTATCAAAATGAAAAAGCTATCAGCAGTAATAGCTTGCTATAAAGATGAAGATGCAATTCCAATCATGTACAAAAGATTAGTTACAACATTTAAAAGAATCAATGTTGATTATGAAATAATTTTTGTTAATGATTCTTCACCTGATGAATCAGAGAAAATTATAGATGAAATATGTATGATGGACACAAAAGTGATAGGGATTACCCATTCTAGAAATTTTGGATCTCAAGCTGCTTTTATGTCAGGAATGGAATTATCAAGCGGTGATGGAGTAATTCTTTTAGATGGAGATTTACAAGACCCACCGGAATTAATAGAAGAATTTTATAAAAAGTGGATTGAAGGTTTTGATGTAGTTTATGGAATTAGAGTAAAAAGGGAAATGAGTTTTCATTTTAATTTAATTTATAAGTTATTCTATTATTTATTTGAAAAGCTCTCATATATTAAAATGCCCAAAAATGCCGGAGATTTTTCTCTAATTGATAGAGTTGTTGTAGACAAACTAATCGATTTCCCAGAAACAGAGCAATTTTTAAGAGGACTTAGGGCTTGGGTTGGATATAATCAAACAGGTGTTGAATATGTCAGACCTAAAAGGATGTTTGGTAATTCTACAAATAATTTGTTGAAAAACTTTTGGTGGGCCAGAAAGGCAATATTTTCATTTAGTTTTCAACCACTAAGTATATTATCATATATAGGAATTATATTTACTATTCTTTCCTTTTTGGGAGCTATTATTCAGTTCATTCTAAGGTTTATTTTAAATGATATTCCTTCTGGATTTACTACTCTTATTATACTTATTTTATTTTTTGGAGGAATTAATTTACTTGCCTTATCTTTTATTGGAGAGTACATTAGTAAGATATTTGAAGAAACAAAAAAACGTCCAAAATTTATCAGAAAAAAAATAATAACTAAAAATCAAGAGTACAAAACAATTTTAGAAATAGAAAATTCTAAAAAAAATAAAGAAAAACATAGACTGATTAAGAATTAATGGCTTCAATTCAAGATCATAACGGTTATAACCAAGGATTTAAGAGAACAAAAACTTTTAAGGTTAGAATTGAGAGGAGAGCAAAAATGATGATTTCTCAAATGGAAGTAATTTCAGAAAATACTAAAATTTTAGAAATTGGTTGTGGGACAGGAGAAATATCCAATTACATTGCAAATAATACTAAAGCTAAAGTTCTAGGGATTGATATTTGTGAGGAATTTATACAAATTGCAGAGAGTGAATATAAATCACAAAATCTAAAATTTGATACAATAAATTTTTTAAGATTTGAAACATTTCAAGAAGGAAAATATGATTACATTATAGGCAATGGTATTTTACATCATTTATACCATGATCTAGATAAATCTTTAAAAATTATAAATGATTTGCTTAAGATAAATGGCAAAATTATTTTCATGGAGCCAAACATTAATAATCCATATTGTTTTTTGATTTTTAAATACTTTAGGGATTGGGCAAATCTGGATCCAGGTGAAATGGCATTTTCTAAAAACCACATAAAAAATATTCTTTTAAAATCAAATTTTTCTAATATAAATGTTAGTTATAAAGATTTCCTTTTGCCAAATACTCCTTATATCTTAGTTAAACCAATTATTATATTAAGTGATATTTTAGAAAAAATTTATCCAATTAATTTAATTACTCAGTCTATATTTATTATTGCAGATAAAAAACAATGAGAAAAGAATTTTGCAGATTAGTTGAGAAGTTAGCATTAATTGACGATAAAATAATTTTTCTCTCTGGAGATTTAGGGTATAATGCTTTTGAAAACATTCAATCAAGTCTTGGTGAGAGGTTTATTAATTGTGGAGTTGCAGAGCAAAGTATGATTGGAATTGCTTCAGGATTAGCTAAAAAAGGGTTTAAAGTTTTTTGTTATAGCATTGCTCCTTTTATTGTTTATAGATGTTTAGAGCAAATACGTAATGATGTTTGTTTTCATAACCTGCCAGTTTTTATTGTTGGAAATGGTGGAGGTTATGGATATGGAATAATGGGGAGTTCTCATCATACTCTTTCAGATATCGCCTCAGTTTCAAGTCTTCCAAATATAACAATTTGGACTCCAGATTCAGTAAATAGGATTGATTTTATTTTAGATTCAATTTTAAAAAATAATAGCCCAGCTTACTTGCGATTAGCTAGTGATGAAAGTGAGAATTCTAATTTTAATATACAAGGTTCGTTTAATATTCTTAATAATTGCGGTTCTGATACTACTGTAATTGCCTTAGGGTTTTTAATGAACAGAGTTATAAATGTTGTTGAGCAGGAAAATTTTTTTAATCAAATTAATATATTGAGTTGTATTAAATTTCCTATAAGTTTATCCAAAGAATTATTATTAGTTTTCCAAAAAACTAAAAAGATTTTAGTGATTGAAGATCATGTTTCTGTTGGTGGCTTATCTCAGCAATTATTACACGAATTAACATTAAAAAACATAAAAATAAGTTCATTTATTAATTTATGTGCTGAAGAATATCCTAGTGGTTTATATGGAAATCAAGATTTCCATCTTAAAGAATCTGGTTTAGATAAATTAAATATAAAAAGAATTATTTTGAATATTATGAACACAAATTAATGAAAGGAATAATTCTTTCTGGCGGATCTGGGACAAGATTATATCCTTGTACTATAACTTTTTCTAAGCAATTATTGCCTATTTATGACAAACCAATGATTTATTATCCCCTTAGTGTTTTAATGTTAGCGGGCATTAAAAACATTTTAATTATAACTACTCCAAAGGATTTAAATTTATTCGTCAATTTATTAGGGGATGGAAAGAATCTAGGAATAAAACTTCAATATAAAATTCAAGAAAAACCTAGAGGATTAGCCGATGCGTTCTTAATTGCAGAGGAATTTATTTCTAATGAAGATGTTTGTCTAATACTAGGCGATAATATTCTTTATGGAGATGGAATTTCCAAAATTTTAGAAAACTCAATTATTGAAGTAGAGAAAAATAAAAAAGCAATAACATTTGGCTATTTTGTAGATAAACCATCTTCATTTGGAGTTTTTGAATTTGATAAAAAAGGTAAAGTAATAAATATAGAAGAAAAGCCTAAAAATCCAAAAAGTAATTATGCAGTTATTGGACTTTATTTTTATCCGAATGATGTTATTAAATTTGCCAAAGATGTTGTTCCTAGTGAAAGAGGTGAGCTTGAAATAACTTCTATTAATAAAAGATTTTTAGATAAGGATAGGCTAGATGCTAAAATTTTGGGAAGAGGTTATTCTTGGATAGACACTGGTACTCACGATAATCTAGTTGAGGCATCACAATTAATAAAAAGAATTGAAAAAACAACAGGTTTTAAAATAGGGTGTATTGAAGAAATTGCTTTCAAAAAGAAATTTATTAAAGAGAATGAACTAATTAAAATTATCTCAAAAATAAAGGGTACACCTTATTCTAAATACTTAGTAAAAATATTAAAAAATCAAAATTTATTATAATCAAAATTTAAAAAAATGAAAAAAGCACTTGTTTTAGGAGGAGGAGGATTTATAGGAGGTCATCTTGCAAATAAACTTATAAATGAAGGTTTCTGGGTTAGAAATGTTGACATAAGAAGCAAGCATGAATTTTGGAAAAAAGATGAAATATCAAATGATTATGTTCAGGGAGATCTAACTGATCCTAAAACTGTAGAAAAAATTTTTAAAGACGATAAAGGCAATTACATAGATTACGATGAGGTTTATCAATTAGCAGCTGATATGGGTGGTGCAGGTTATATTTTTACTGGTGAAAACGATGCTAATGTTATGCATAATTCAGCTCTAATAAACTTAAATGTAGCTTATTATTCACATTTAGCAAAAGTCAAAAGACTTTTTTATAGTTCATCTGCTTGTATTTATCCTGAACATAATCAAATGGACCCTAACAATCCTAATTGTGAAGAGTCATCAGCATACCCAGCGAATCCTGATTCAGAATATGGTTGGGAAAAACTTTTTAGCGAAAGACTTTTTTTCTCTTTTTCGAGAAATTACAATTTGAAAGTTAGAGTTGCTAGATTTCATAATATTTTTGGTCCTAAAGGAACATGGAATGGTGGTAAAGAAAAAGCTCCTGCAGCTGTAACTAGGAAAGTGGCTCAAGCAAAAGATGGTGAATCAATTGAAATTTGGGGTGATGGCCTTCAAACAAGATCTTTTTTATATATCGACGAGTGCTTAAAAGCGACATTACTTTTTATGAGACAAGATAATTTCTCAGGGCCAGTAAATATTGGTTCAGAAGAAATGATATCTATCAATGAATTAGCTAAAATGGCTATTAAAATTTCCGGAAAAAACATTAAAATAAACAACCTTGATGGGGAAGATTTTAAATTAAAATATGGCTTTAAATGTCCAACTGGCGTGAGAGGAAGGAATTCAAATAACAATCTTTTTTATGAAAAAATGGGTTGGAAAACTGAAAAGAAGCTTGTGGAAGGAATTGAAAAAACTTATAATTGGATAAAATCTCAACTCTAAACTTCAACAAGCTTTTTTCCAAGTTAGCCCCAATTTTGATAATACTTGGTATTCATTCTCCATTTTTTGTTTTAATGGAGGACTCATTTATAATAACAAATGACAACCTGAATGCTGAATTCTTATATGCCCATCTTCAAAAAATAAGCGGCAACTTATTTAATTTAAACCAAAACCAGATAATTGAAAACATTGGTGATAGTCTTAGATTAAAATATTTTCATTCCCCTTTTAATATATTCAAACTGTTTTTTTTATTTTTTGATTCTTTTGATGCCTATATATTAAATTCTGTATTTACAAGATATATCGCATTTATAGGAGTATATAAATTATTAAACGATTATTTTAAAATTAATTCATCTTTATCTGTTTATTTAATTTCCACGTCTTTTGCAATTTTACCAGTTTATACAAGTTTTGGAATAACAATATTGGGTCAACCTTTACTTTTATGGGCATTTTTAAATTTAGCAAACGCTAATAAATTAATTCAAAGTTATTTAATAATAATAGTATTTGTCTTTTATTCTAATTTTCAATTGATATTTCCGTTTGCCATTTTTTGGCTTATTATTTATTTACTATACAACATATTTAGATCAAAAAAAATAAGTACTAGTTATATAATTGGACTTATTGTTTTTATTATAAGTACTATAATTGCAAATTATTCAATTATTTCTACACTTTTTTTAGAAGGGGATGAAAGATCCTTTAGATTGTCAAGATCCTATCTTGATTTACCTTCAATTTCAGGCTCAATATATTTATTTTTAAAAACTTTATTCTTTGGAGATCTGGTTTCATCACTATTTATCTCAATTCCAATTTTTTTATTAATTATTTATTTTTTAGTAAAAAGAAAATTAAAAAAAGAAATTTTGTTAATACTTGGAATTATAATTTTTAATATTACAATTCATGTTTTATCACCTCATATAGCTATTTATTTAGGAGAGAAAATAAGTATTTTTAAGGCTTTTGGGTTTGGTAGATTTATTTTTTTAAATGCGTTATTATTTTTTTTGATTCTTATTATTATACTCGAAGAGATTAAAAGTAATAAGTTGAAAATATTAATTACTTCAATTCTTCTTTTAATAACAGCATTTAGAAATATGGAGTTTTATTATAATACAGTTGGAAAATTATTTAAAGAAATTCATTGGGTATATGAAGAAGACAAATATTTAAAATCTTTAATTCCTAAAGATATTTATGATAAAAAAGAATATGAAATTTATCATTCTGCAGGATTTTTAAACTTCAAACAATTCTATGCTGTAGATTTATTTAAAGAAATTAAAAATTCAATTAATAAGGATATTAAAACATTTAAGATTATAAACTTAGGAATACACCCAAGTTTAGCACAATTTAATGGATTCTATAGTGTTGACGGATATATTCCAAATTTTCCAATTAGGATGCATAAATCTTTCAAAAAGTTAAATCTAGATGAAAGCAAAAAAGAGCATTCATTTGGCGAAAAAAATATTACAATTAATAATGGTCTTTATTTGATAAGTTCTGAATTATCAAAAACCTGTAATGAATCTTGTTTTAAAAAAGCTGAAAATTTGGTTATTCAAGAGTTTAATCCAGATTTAAATGAATTAAAAAAAATGAAAGTTGAATATCTTTTTTCAGCTGCAGAAATTAAAAATCCAGATTTGTTTGGTTTTACTTTTCAAGGTATGTTTCAAAATGAAAATTACCCATATATTATCTTTCTTTACAAGTTAATTTAATTATTAATAAATGTTAGTTTCCTTTAAAACCTCTAAATTTTATTTTGAAGATAAACTTTTTTCAGTAGATGGTGATTTGGAATTTTATTATGAATTAAAAAAGTTTTTATTAAAAAATAATATTCGCTCACATACACACGATTTAATTATTGAAAATCCTGTTGCTGAAATTTGTTTGGACAACATTAAACCAACAAAGAATAAGAATTTAAAAATTCTAATTTTATTAGAAAGCAAAGCTGTTTTTCCAGGGCTATACGACCCTAAATATTTAAAATCTTTTGATTTGGTGTTTACATATGATAATTTATTAATTGATAATAAAAAAATTTTAAAATTAAATTATTCCTATTATCTAAAGGCAGAATCTAATTCCGTAAAATTCAAAGACAAAAAGTTTTTATGCAATATCTCTTCAAATAAATATTCAAATTACAAGACTGAGCTTTATTCTGAAAGAATTAAAGTAATAGAATTTTATAACAAAAAACATTCAGAAAATTTTGATTTATATGGATTCGGATGGGATTCATATATTAAAAATAAATTTCTATATAAGTTAGTGAAACAAATTAGTAGCAAAAAAATACTGAGAGCAGTTTTTAAACTTTTTTCTTATTTTTTTGGTTTCATAATTTTTAAGGAGTTAAAAATTTATAAAGGGATTATTAAAAACAAATATGAGGTTTTAAAGACCTATAAATTCTCAATTTGTTTTGAAAATTATTATAACCATGATGGCTATGTTACCGAAAAAATATTTGATTGTTTTAAGTGTAATGTTGTCCCAATTTACTATGGCTTTTCAGAAATTCATAAATTAATACCTGAAAACACATTTATTGATTATAGAAAATTTAATTCATTACAAGATTTAAATGACTATTTGACTAAAATGAAACCTAATGAATATTCTGACTATCTAAAAAATATTAATAAATATTTATCATCTAGTCTTTCTAGGGAATTTGATGTTAAAGTAAATGCTAAAAGAGTATCAAAAATAATTTATGAAAGCCTTAATAAATAAGTATAAAAAAGATTTACTTATTTTAAGTGCTGGCAATTTTTTAAAGATTCTGTTAACTATATTATTAACTAGACTAGCCACCTATTTTTTAGATTATGAAGATTATGCTAATTACATTTTAATTATCTCGATTTATAACTTTTTCAGTTTACTTTTAATTAGCCCTATTGGACCTTACATCATTGTTAATTCTACAGAATTTTTAAACAAAAACACTCTTTATTCTTTTTACAAAAATTTGTTTATAAAATATATTATACCTGTTTCAATTTTGGCAGGTCTTTCAATGGTTTTTTATTTTTTAATATTTGAAAGTTATGTAATAATTTATGTTTCCGCAGGTATTATATTTCTTTTAATTTTCAAGTCATTATTTGAAATAACTAATCAGTATTTTAACTTATTTAAGAGAAATTTACTTTTTTTTATTTATATAATTATTTTTTTGTTATTGAATATATTTTCTGGAATAATATTCATTGAGTTTTTTGGCAACAACTATTTATCATGGTTTTATTCATTTGTCGTCTCTAACATAATTTTATCTATTCTTGTTTTTATAAAGTTTAAAAAACTTTATAAAAACAAGAATAACAAGCCCTATTCTTTTAATAAAAAAGCATTAAATTTTTCATTATATATACTCTCTGCAAATATATTTTCTTGGGCTTTATATGACGGATCAAAGCTTATTGGAGAAAACATCTTTCAAAAGAATGATCTTGGAGTACTTTTATTAGGCTTTGCAATTTCTGCACAGATATTTTCAACTCTAGAAAATTTTTTAAATCAGTTAATATTACCTTGGCTATATGATAAAATTTTGATTTTCTCTCCAATATCAAAATATAATAAGTTTAAAAAATATTATAAAACAGTATTTCCTATTTTGCTATTGGCCTTTTTTGGATCAGTTTTATTTTCAGATCTAATTATTTATATTTTGGTTGATGAGTCAAAAATTAATGAGGGTTTGAAAATATTTTTTATAGTAGGGTTATCAATTGAAATGTTAAAATCGTTAATTAATACTCTTAAAAATGTTTTTTATATTGAGTTAAAAGGCTGGGTAGTTTCATTTTCAAATCTAATTGGAGTCATAACTTTTATTGGGCTAGTCTTTTGCGATTCAGAAATAAACACATATAATTTTTCATTATATATACTTTACGCATATATCATTTCATTAATAGTTTATATATCATTTACAATTTTTTATCAATTCAGATGGTTAAAACACTCTTAAGAAAAATATTAAATTACTTTTCATTTTTTAAGATTTCTAACGAAGATTATAATTTATTTAGAAAGCATTATAAATACTTATTGTATGTTGAATTTAAAAATTCTAAACAGTCGATTAATTTAAATGAAGAGCTTTTAAAAAATTCAAAATCACAATTAATACAAGATCTAATTGTAGTAGATTATTTTAATTTTAAAAAAAATGGAGTTTTTGTTGAATTAGGCGCCAGTGACGGAGTTGAACTAAGCAATACCCATTTATTAGAAAAAAGTTTTGAATGGGAAGGGGTTTTGATAGAACCTGTAAAATCATCTTTTAAAAAACTGGAAAAAAATAGAGATGGTATTTGTTTAAATAAAGTTATTTACAATAAAAAATCCAGTATAATTTTTCAAGAAGATATAATACCAGAATTGTCAACTATAAAAGATTATACTAATTCAGATATAAATAAAAGGGTAAAAAAAACAGAATATGAAATTGAAACTTTAACTCTAAATAATATTTTTAATGAAATACTAAAAACTAATTATATTGATTTTCTTTCTTTAGATACTGAAGGGTCAGAATTTATTATACTTAGTGACTTAGATCATAATAAATATAGGTTTGGATTTATTTGTGTAGAGCATAATTTCTCAAAGAATAGAAAAAAAATTTATGAATTATTAATAACAAATGGTTATAGGAGGATTTATGAGAGGTATTCAAAGTGGGATGATTATTATATTCCAATTTAATAAATATGTTGTTAATTGATTTGATTTATATAAATAGTCCTGGAGGGATTTCATTGTCAAGATTATTATTAGATCATATTATAAAAAATAATTTAGAAGATAATGTGGAACTTCTTATTGATAATAGAAACTTTAAGCTTTTCAATGATTTTAGATTTAAAAAAACTATTATTTCTAAAACAGAATATTCTAGGTTATTTTTCTACTTAAAGAATAAAAATAGATTTAAATCAATTTTTTGTTTTGCAAATGTTCCTCCTCCTATAAAAATAGAAACCAACGTATTAATTTATTTTCATAATGAGATTTTACTAAATAATAAAAATTTAAATTTTTCTCTTTTTAAAATATATTTTTTCAATCTAAAATGGATTTATATCAAATCTCGTAATTCGGGTGGTTATACTTGGATTGTGCAAACAGATCATATTAAAAGCTTGTTAGGAAAAAAATTAGTTGTTAATTCAAATAGTATTCTGAAATACCCATTGTTTCAAAATCTTAAAATGAATAAATGTGATAAAATTGAAAATTCGTTTATATATCCAACTAGCGATCTGCCACATAAAAACAATGAAGTACTATTAAATGCTTTTAAAGATGCTGCCTATAAAACAAATAAAAAAATTATTTTGACAATTACAATTGATAAAATTGAAATTGCTGATTTACCTCAAAATTTACACATCAATTTTATTGGATTAATAGAACATGAAGAATTAATGGATAATATGAAAAAAACAAAGTTTCTCATTTTTCCATCCTTAAGAGAATCCTTTGGCCTACCACTTGTTGAAGGGATTCAAGCTAATTGTAAAATAATTACTTCAAATTTAAATTTTGTAAATGAATTAATTTCACCATCCTATACTTTTGACCCATTTGATGAGAAAAGTATTACTGAAGCAATTTTATTAACCTTAACAAAAAAAAGAATTCCAAAATCTTTTATTAAGATTAATAACTCAATAGACTTAATATTTAAAAAATTAATTGATGTTTAAAAACAAAAAATTATTAATTACAGGTGGAACAGGTTCTTTTGGGAATGCTGTTTTAGAAAAGTTTCTAGATTCAGAAATTTCTGAAATAAGAATACTCTCCAGAGACGAAAAAAAACAACACGATATGCGTGTTGTTTATAATAATCCGAAAATCAAATTTTTTATTGGTGATGTAAGAGACAAGCGCAGTTTAGTTTATGCAGTAAAAGGTGTTGACTACATATTTCATGCGGCAGCACTAAAACAAGTTCCATCATGTGAGTTTTTCCCAATAGAAGCTGTAAAGACAAACATTTTAGGAACTGAAAATGTTTTATCAGTAGCCATAGAAAATAATGTTAAAAAGGTAATCTGTTTAAGCACTGATAAGGCTGTATATCCCATTAATGCGATGGGAACATCCAAAGCTATGATGGAAAAAGTATTTGTTGCTAAATCTAGGACCTCAGATTCAACTGTAATTTGTGGAACTCGATATGGTAATGTGATGGCCTCAAGAGGGTCAGTAATTCCTCATTTTTATGATCAAATTAAATCGGACAATGACATTACAGTTACTGATCCAAATATGACAAGATTTATGATGACCCTTGATGACGCTGTTAATCTTGTTCTATTTGCTTTTGAGAATGGAAATGCAGGAGATATTTTTGTTCAAAAATCTCCGTCAACAACTATAGGTGAATTAGCTTCAACAATGAAAAAAATATATAATTCATCAGTCGAAATTAAAAATATAGGCATTCGTCATGCTGAAAAAATCCATGAAACCCTCCTATCTAGAGAAGAAAGATTAGTTGCCGAGGAGCTTGAACATTATTTCAGGGTGCCTTCAGATAATCGTGACTTAAACTATAACAAATACTTCTTTGAGGGCAAACAATCAAAGGATTTAGAAGAATATAATTCCTTTAATACCCATAGACTCTCTGAAAACAAATTAATTGAGCTTCTAGCAAGTATTGGGTATAAATGAAAATACTAATACTTGGAGCTGATGGAATGATAGGCCATAAAATGGCTCAATCCCTTAGCCATTTTGATCTTTATCTAAATTCAAGATCACATTCTAATTACCTTCAAGAGCACTTTCCAAATTCAACTCTTTCAAATTTTGATTTTCTAAATCAAAATATAGAAGACCTCATAGTTAAAATCTCACCAGACTATATAATTAATGCTGTGGGGATCACTATTAGACGCGGAGCTTCTGATAATAAAGAAACTAATTTTCTAAATTCTCAACTACCCAAAAAAATTGATTTTTGGTGTAAGGAAAATCAAAAAAAACAAATTCATTTTTCAACGGATTGTGTTTTTTCTGGTGAAAAAGGAAATTATAACGATCTTGATTTACCTGATGCAAAAGACGATTACGGAAAATCTAAAGGAGAGGGAGAAATAAATTCTAACAGTACAATTACTATTAGGTCATCAATGATTGGAAGAGAAATCTATAATAAGACTGAGCTTTTAGAATGGGTAATTTCAAATAAGAATAAAAAAATTAAAGGGTTTGATAATGCAATATATTCCGGGGTAACAACTCTTTGGATGTCAAATACCGTAAATGAAATAATTAAAAACTACCCTGATTTATATGGGATATATAATATATCCTCTCCACCTATTTCAAAGTATGATTTAATCGCTAAAATCAATATTTACTTTAAATTGAATATAAAATTAGAAAGGGATTCCTCATATTACTCTAATAAATCCTTAAATTCGGATAGGTTTTTTTCAGGAACAAACTTCACAAAACCCAATTGGGATGAGATGCTAAATGATTTGTATTTAGATAGTGAGAAAACAAAATTTTATACAACTTAAGATGACTAAAGTAGTTACAATAGTCGGGACTCGACCAGAAATAATAAAACTCTCACGAGTAATTGCAGAACTTGAAAAACATGTAAACCATATACTCGTTCACACAGGTCAAAACTACGACTATGAACTAAATGAGATTTTCTTTAATGATCTTGGGGTAAAAAAACCAGATTATTTTCTAAATGCAGTTGGTGATTCAACTGCTCAGACAATTGGAAATATAATCTCAGAGTCTGATAAGATTTTAGAAAAAGAAAATCCAGATGCAATTCTGCTTTATGGGGATACTAACTCCTGTCTTTCAGTTATCTCAGCTAAAAGAAGACAAATACCAATTTTCCATATGGAAGCTGGAAATCGCTGTTTTGATCAAAGAGTACCCGAGGAGTTAAATAGAAAGATTGTTGACCACTTGAGTGACATAAATATGCCACTAACAGAACAAGCTCGTGATTATCTAATTGCCGAAGGATTAAGACCTGAAACAGTAATAAAAACTGGCTCTTGCATGAAGGAAATACTTCTTCATTACAAGGATAAAATTCAGAGCAGTGATGTAATAAGTAAACTTAAAATAAAAAAAGGCGAGTATTTTATCGTGTCTTCTCATAGAGAGGAAAATGTAGATTATAAAGAAAATTTAATCTCATTTATTGAGAGTTTAAATGAGGTAGTTAAAACATATAATCTTCCAATTATTGTATCAACCCATCCAAGAACAAGACAAAGAATTGAAAAACTAAAAGACATAAAAATTGATGATAAAATTCAGTTTTTAAAGCCTCTTGGTTTTTTTGATTACGTAAATCTTCAGCAAAATTCAAAATGTGTTATTTCAGACAGTGGTACTATCTCAGAAGAGTCTTCTATTTTAGGGTTCCCAGCAATAATGATAAGAGCTGCTCATGAGCGTCCGGAGGGAATGGATGAAGGATCAGTTATAATGTCAGGATTAAAAAAAAACAGAATAATCGAGTCCGTAAACATGGTAACCAAACAGTTTGAATCAGGAAATACCCCAAAGATTGTAGGTGATTATGATGTAGATAATGTATCTTTAAAAGTTTCTAGAATCATACTAAGCTATATAGATTATATAAATAGAACTGTTTGGAAAAAAGATAGCTCCACTAGAATGGTATAAATGAAAATTCTAGTTATTTCCCAATATTTTTATCCAGAGAACTTTCGAATCAATGATCTTGTCTTTTCACTACAAAAAAGAGGTCACCAGATTGAGGTCTTAACAGGTAAACCCAATTATCCTAAAGGAGATTATTTTAAGGGTTATTCATGGGATGGCCCTAAGCTGGAAGAAATAGAAGGGATCAAAGTCCACAGGGCTAATTTAATCCTTAGAAAAAAAGGGGGTGGCCTTAGGCTCTTTTTAAATTATTTTTCATTTGTATTTTTTGGCCTTTTTAAAATTTTAAAACTTAAAGGGGATTTTGAAAAAGTTTTTATTTATGCTCCCTCTCCAATTACTGTAGGGATTTTAGGGGTCATCGCTGCTAAAAAATTTAACTGTAAATCCTATCTATGGATTCATGATCTGTGGCCCGAATCTGTTCGAGTAGCAGGGGGTATTAAAAGTAGTATTGTTTTGGGATTAGTTAATCAGATTACTAAACTAATTTATAGATTAACTGATCTGCTTTTAGTTCAATCTCCTGAGTTTAAAAACTACATCCTAAACCAAGGGGTAGATGAAAGCAAAATTATTTATTACCCATACTATGCCGAAGATTTCTATAAAGTAGTTGAAAAAGATAATAGCTACTTATCGCAGTTTCCAAAGGGATACAACCTCCTTTTCGCTGGCAATATTGGTGTGGCTCAAAGTTTTGATACCATAGTAAATGCTTTTGAAAAGTTAAAGGAGTATGATATTAACTTAGTTGTTCTAGGAGAAGGAAGAGATAAATCAAGAATTCAAGAGCAAATAAATAAAAATGGGCTTACCGAAAAATTCCATTTTTTAGGTTCATTCCCACCAGAGCAAATGCCTTTTTATTTTACCTGCGCAGATGGGCTATTAATAACCCTTAAAAAGGCAGATATTTTCTCTTATACAATTCCTGGAAAATTGCAGTCTTATCTGGCATGTGGGAAACCCATCATAGGGGCCTTAGACGGTATTGGAAATAAGATAATTTCTGAGTCTAATTCTGGATTTGCTTCTGAGGCTGAAAACCATGAACTTTTGGCAAAAAATATTCTTACGCTTTATAAGCTTTCAAAAGCGGAAAAAGAAAAGTTATCAAACAATGCCCTGGATTATTTTGATAAGAATTTCAATAAGCAGTATCTCTTGGAAAGACTAGAAGAGATTTTAAGTTAGCTATAATCATTTTTTAAAAACCGTCAATAAATGTTTAAAACTCGGTTTTTCTTTTTAAGGGCTTAATTGTAATTTTAAAACAAAAAACGCCTTTTTGTTAAACAGATACGGAAAGGAATAATTCTATTGTAAAATGACTTATATTCCTACCCTTTTCTCTGAAGTTTTTATTTTGAAACCTAATCTCCATAAAGACAAACGGGGATTCTTTTCAGAAACTTATGTTGCAAAAGAGTTGACTCAAGCATTAGGGAAATCCATATCTTTTTGTCAGGATAACCTTTCACTGTCCAAAAAAGGAGTTTTGAGGGGATTACATTACCAACTCCATCCACATAGCCAATCAAAATTAGTGAGTGTATTTCAAGGCGCTGTATTGGATGTGGTTGTTGATATTCGGAAAGGATCACCCACTTTTGGAAAACATTTTAGTCAAGAACTAAGTGCAGAAAATCAATTGCAATTATTTATTCCTCGCGGGTTTGCTCATGGGTATATAACCTTAAGCGAAACCTCTCTTTTTTGCTATAAGGTGGATGCCTATTATCATCCTGAAAGCGAAGGAAGTATTGCTCCAGAAGATCCTGAATTGGGAATTGATTGGAAACTTCCCTTAAATGAATGGATTCGTTCTGAAAAAGACAAAAATCACCCATCGCTCTCTAAAGCCCAAGTATTCGATTATAACGAAACGCTCTATGGCTAGGCTTTTAATCACAGGAGCCAATGGGCAATTGGGGCATTGTTTCCAAGCAGTAGCACCGCAATTCGTGGAACATCACTTTTATTTTGCTACAGAACAAGAGGTAGACATTACACAACCAGATACGCTACAAGTTTTTTACGAGAAAAACCCTTTTGATATACTCCTCAATTGTGCAGCTTATTCAGGTGTTGATTTAGCCGAAAAAGAATCCGATAAAGCATATAAAATTAATGGATATGGTGTGAAATCCATCGCTTCATTTGCAGCGCAAAATTCAATTGGAATGGTTCATTTTTCCACAGATTATGTGTTTGATGGAAAGCATCCTCAAGGGTATTCTGAAAGGGA
>Ga0255755_1000742_pt1 | contig 33256 bp, 28 predicted proteins | sample 011ome_18_FD_179955 | JGI IMG/M metagenome (GOLD analysis project Ga0255755, IMG submission 179955) | Coastal salt marsh microbial communities from the Groves Creek Marsh, Skidaway Island, Georgia - 011501BT metaG (version 2) | ecosystem: Environmental > Aquatic > Marine > Intertidal zone > Salt... | reverse complement strand
TTTTTGGCGTGGGTGATGTCGCACATGCTGATAGCAGCGCAGTTAAAAACAACATTTTTAGGATATTAATTTTCATCACGGAAATATCTTTCAGTTGGCTTATCATTCAAAGTCTCCGATGCAGCAAAACCCCATCTACAGTTCGAAGTTACGGCTAGAAGCGGTCGGCATCAAGCTCATCCGGTTCTAGCCAAAGGTCGCCCTGGGAAAACGCACACAACGAACGTTTGCTTGGCTCCGACGATGCCGAAGGCTCGCAAAGGATTGGGAGAAAACCATCGCCAGCGCCGAGACGTAACTGCTTGTCGCGCATATTCGACGCGTCAGTAGATTTCTAGCAGTAGCCTGGGATCTTGCTACTGTCTCAACGCCAGTTCCTCGAGCAGCATATCGCTGGAATCGGATTTGTTCGTCTGGATTAGTATTACTAGGAGATATGAGGGGTCCCAACTGAGAAAGCGGGGGTACCCCCGGTGTGGGGTCCAGACACTGTAATTTTGCGCCCTTACGCTCACATCACTCATGTACGAACCAGTTTCGGCACCGTTGAACAACCTGTTCTTGGCACACTCTTGGCACAATTAAATGCCGATTTTAGTCGATTTAATGCTTATCCCTCGGCATCCCGTAAGCTACACTTATGGTCTTAAATTGCTGGTTTAACTTGGTTTTCTGTAGGCTTTCTTAGTTTTGGTTCGTAGCTCAGCTGGATAGAGCGCTGCCCTCCGAAGGCAGAGGTCAGAGGTTCGAATCCTCTCGGGTGCGCCACTTACTCTCTATTGTTTTCTGATAGTTAGTGGTTACGCCACGATCTTAGTCCACGTGGCATTAAGGTTCTTGCTCCAATCCTGCTCCAACGAAGGAGTGGAATTGGCCCATGGCTTCCATCATCAAACGTAATGGTCGGTATCAGGTCCGTGTGCGTCGGCGCGGGTCTAACACGATCTGCAAGACCTTCTCTCTGCGTGGCGACGCTGTCCGTTGGGCAATCAAGACAGAAAGGTCAGTCGAGACTGGCGCCGTCGCGATTCAAGACACTGCGATGCTAGAAATCGTTGATCGGTATGAGAACGACGTCTCACGGCAGAAGAAAGCCTACAGCGTTGAGAAGTACCGCATTCAGACGATTAGGAAGAGTGAATTAGCCCTAAAGACCATCCGGACAGTCTCTGCATCTGACATAGCGGCTTACAGAGACGAGCGGCTGAGGTTCGTGCAACCAGCGTCAGTACAGAGGGAACTGTCGGTCCTGTCACACATCTTCACTATGGCGATTAAGGAGTGGGGTTACGAACTACCCAGTAACCCAGTTCTCAGGATCCGTAAACCGCCGCCATCCAAGCCACGCACACGTCGTCTGCAGGAGGGAGAAGAGCAGCGTCTGTTCGACGCACTGGCAAAGCATGGAAACGTCTGGGTCGTTCCGATTGTGAGATTGGCGATTGAGACGGCGATGCGTCGAGGGGAACTTCTGTCGCTCAGATGGGAACACGTCCATCTAGACCAACGCTTCGTCCACCTGCCGGATACCAAGAATGGCGACAGCAGAGACGTCCCCCTCTCGCAGGAAGCAGTCGCAACGCTGACCAAGCTGCCACGAGACATCAGCGGTAGCGTGTTACCGATCCACTTTGAGGGATTAAAAACCCTGTGGAGACGAACCTGTGCGAAAGCAGGAATAGAAGATCTTCACTTCCACGACCTGCGCCACGAAGCGACAAGCCGTTTCTTTGAGAAGGGGCTAAACGTGATGGAGGTGGCAGCGATAACGGGTCACAAGGACCTTCGTATGCTGCAACGCTACACGCATCTCAGGGCAGAGGATTTGGCTAGGAAGCTTGGGTAGCTGTACTCACTGAAGGTAGTCACCAAAGGTAGACAGCCGTTCGGGGTGAGATGGTTCAAACAGGCAAACACGCCTAAATTTTCAGCGTGAAAGCATCAATTGAAACTGAATGGCAGTCAGAAACGACTGAAACTCCGCCAATGGGTCAGCCTGACTCTTCAAGATCACTACAGATGAACTTACGGTTCATGCTTGTAGACATTCGAACTACGACGGCTGTCGCATCGGCGCAAAGTCATATAACATCATCCCAAACGAGCCAGATACTCCGTTAGCTCAAACGCTCAATTGGCCCAAATGTTCTGATGATGGAGAAAGAAGCTGTGCGATTTTACAAACCAGCCCTGATACTTATCGCTGCATATTTTATGCTGGCGCATTCTGTGGTGCATGCGGAACCAATTTATCATGAAATCAACTACCCAGAGGGTAATGGCCCGTTTCCTATTGTGATCGCCCTGCATACCAGCGGTGGATTTAAAACTGTCAAACGGCACATATCAAAATACACAAACGCTGGGTATGCCGTTTATGCACCAGATTTCTTTAGGCGACATGGTATATCAAAATATAACCGTTTTGAGACGTGGACCACATATAGGACGGCTATCGAAGCAGAACTTCTAGAGCTGATAGAGGTAATCAAAAAAGACCCCAAAGCGGATGCAAAAAATATCTTTGCTGTTGGCTTTTCAAACGGAGGCTACTGGGCAAGTTTTCTAGCGGCTCGGAAGCACGTGAATGCTGGAGCGTCACATTATGGTGTTTGGCGTTGGCCTGCATCCGCGGGATGGAATGGCTACCCAGCAGACTATTTTGACGGCGACAGCAACCCTGTTCTGGCAATTCACGGCGACAACGATAGCGTCCAAAAACCCCGTTTTGTATATGACCAGTTAGATATCGTTGAAAGCAAAAGCCCTAAGTTCAAAAAGTATATTTTTAGTGACGCGGGACACAGTTGGGACTGCGAACCGTGTCGCAAGGATGGCTATGACGAAGAAGCCACAAAACAGTCGCTAAGAATGACCTTGGATTTTTTTGAAGCAAATAAACGCTAATCCCTGACCCTGATCCAGCCCAACTGGATTGACCCAGCCTACCAATAACATGTTGCAACATTCGTCTTTCGCTGGAACCTTTGGCGATTATGACAACAACGATCATCGGCATAGATGCGGAATGGCAGACGCAAGGTGATAAGAACCTTGTCCTGTCATATCAGTGGTACGGAATAGACGGACCTGACAGCTGGTCTGGTATCCACTATCCAGAACTGGACGACAGTCAGAAACGACTGAAACTCCGCCAATGGGTCAGTCTCACACTTCAAGATCAATACAAAGGCAGAAGTTGGCCAACCGAGATAGTGCTGGTCAGCCACTACTCCCCAGCCGAGCTGTCATTGGTTGGTGACTTTGGCTCGATAAAGAACAGTATCGACCTTGTACAAGGTACCAACTTCGCCACGATCACTAGACCACTAGACCTAGGCTGCTACGATTCAAACCGTAATCTACATCCTGTCACGGTGCATATCGCTGACACGATGCTGCTTGCGCCGGACGGAGGCAAGAAGCTTGAGAATCTTGGAGAGATACTCGGTCTGGCGAAGCTGGACCTTCCTGATGGATACGAGAAGGATCAGATGCTCAAGTTGTTACAGGAACAGCCTGAGGCGTTTGAAAGGTATGCCATTCGGGATGCTGAGATTGCAGCGAAGTACCTCCAACGCATTCAAGAACAATGTAGAGATGTTGGTCTGACAGACAGATACCGTCCGATCACTGTTGGTGGTCTTGCTGTCAGGATATTCACGAACAGATTGGAACAAGAAGGTCGTTCGTATGACGACCTAATGAGTGTAGTGCGAAGGCGTGAGACAACAGGTCCCAGACGCACGACAACCATCAGAAGCTACCGCAATGAGTTGGCAACACGGCATGAGGACTTAGCTATTCGTTGTTACCACGGCGGCAGAAACGAATGTTTTCTGTTTGGTCCATACAACTACGAGACATTCACGGACTACGACTTGGAAGGTGCTTACTCCACGGCTCTGGCAGCTGTTATCGAGCCAGACTTTGATGCAATCAAAGAGACAACTGATCTGGATGAGTTTCGCCTCGAACAGATGGGCTATGCGCTAGCAAGATGGAAGTTTCCTGACGACACACGCTTTCCATGCCTCTTCGTGAGAGACGAGAACGGTCATGGATTGATCTACGTGCTGGAGGGTGAGGGTTACGTCACTAGCCCTGAGATTGATCTTGCACGGCGTATGGGAGCAGAGGTTGAGGTTCTCTCAGGCGTGGTGGTGCCGCCTAAAGAGAATGGGATTAGACCCTTCTTCTCCATAAGCCAGTGGGTCAATCAGCAGCGGAAGACATACAACAAGAAGGACCATCCATTCGAGAATGCCTTCTATAAGCTGATAGGCAACAATATCTACGGCAAGGTTGCTCAGGGGCTAAAGGACAAGTCACGGGTCTTCGATACACGGACAGGCAATACACGGCAGCTGGAACGATCAGCCATCTCAGATGCATATGCTGCTGCCTATGTGACAGGTCTGGTTAGAGCAACCACATCCGAGATTCTGTCTCGTCTTCCAAACCACGTTCTTGTTGGCAACACCATCACCGATGGTGTCTGCACGACAGCGACAGACGAAGAGATGGAAACTGCAACCTCTGGTCCTCAGTGCAGGTTCTTCGCTGATCTGCGACGTAGCATCACGGGCAGTGACAACATCATTGAGAAGAAAGGGTCGACCAAAGGGATGGTGTTCATGCGAACACGTATGCACGCCTCTCTTGAACCGCTTGGTGATGGCAAGCCGATATTGGCAAAGGTCAACATGCCGATGGGCCATCTTCAGACTGATGAAGGTGAGAGTCTGGATGATCAGGAGAAGAATGACGTTTTGATCAGAGAGTTTGCCGCTCGTGAATGGGACAGCGAGTGGACAAGTCGAAGTCTGAAGACAGCCCGAAAGCTATGGGATACGGAGGGTGACCTGCTCAGTGACGAGAAGGTGCAGTATCTCGGCATGGACTACGACCTGAAGCGTCGACCTATCAATCCAACCTCACGTCCCATCAAGGGGTATTACAAGGTTGATCATCTCGCCTTTGAGACACGACCATGGCGGACCTATGAGGAGTATCAGAAGGCACGAAAGTTTCTTGATGGATTCAAAGAACCACTCAAGCTTCGGGGTGACTTCGACGTTCTGATGCAGGGTGTCGATACCTATGGAGACAAGAAGAGACGTTCGTCACAGAAGCGACGGCTAAAAGTCTTTAGCGATGATATTCGAGACAGGGCAGCGATTGGCGATGATGGGATTCATCATGCCGATGGCACACGGCTCAAACCCCGTGAGGTTGACCAGCTGATCAAAGACATCAGCAAGAGTGAGTTTTCTGTCACAGGTGAGCAAATGCGTCAGACACGCAAACGTCTTAACAACAGCAGCAAGATATTGGCTGAGGGATATATTGAGGTGACGACCAGCGTATCCAGTGCTGATGTTCTTATTCGTGAGAGGTTTCCCGGCTACACCGGAAAGGCGCTAAAGAGCCGGATCAGGTTGGTTGGCGATAATGAAGACAATTAAGCAAAACCGTGACAAACGTATTTATGGGTCTTCCCTATACGGAATTATGTCACGGTTTTTAAACCCCAGAATTCTGCAGGATACAGAGGGTTTTGGAGAAAGCTTGCTACGAAAAGAGAGTGTTTTTCGTAGATGACAGACAACAAATGGTGAGAGGGTCTTCACAAATCATCCGGCTCACTTAATTAGGGAGGTTTTCCGGCCTAGTACGGCGGCTATGAAAGCCTCAATATATCGGGAGAATAAAGCCTATAAAGGAATGTTGGGAACTGCTTGCTTGGCGAAGTTTATACTTCGAGCAGATTCCCAAACATCCTGTAAATTTCTGTTCACAGAGCAGTGCCGGACCTTTGGATTGCAACCCAAGCGACAACCTTACCCTTATTTTTAACCGGAATAACACGCCAATGCATTATGAATGGCGTTTTATCTTTTTTATAGTTAATCGCCTTACCCTCGAACTTGCCACCTTTTTGAAGGGCGTTAGAGAGGCGTTTGATCACCTTAGCATCCGTTGCCGGACCTTGGAGAATGCGAGGGGTTTTTCCGATCACGTCCTTAGACGTGAAGCCCGTGAGTGTCTGAAAGGCTTTGTTAGCATAAAGGATTTTTCCGACTTTTGAGGCATCCGTGATCAGAACCGAATCAAAACTGTTTTCCGCAATAGCGGCGAGCAACGATATGCTCTGATCAGATTCAAGTAGCTTCGCTATCGACATAGACATTCCTCTTCAGGGGTTTTTTGAAGGCACGATAGTGGGTGGACGTTCGGATAAGGGAAGTTCCCAACCCAACTATAATGGCAGTTGCCAGGGGGTAACGTAAAGCCCCCAGATTACGTTGTGCATCGGTTCAAAAATGCGGCCAATGCGGTGGTGCGGCTGAGAAGCAGGTTCGACCACCTACATCAGGCTTCAGAGTCGAGACTGCATACCTAGGTTTAGATCGTTGAGTAAGGCGACCAGACGCATCCTGTGGAACGTGATCGACGCATTGTCTTTGATACCCCCCTCAGGATGTGGATTGGGTACTAGCCCTGCTTGCTAGGCATGATGAGCAAGCCTTGTCTTAATACTCCACCAATAAGGTGGCTCATATCTATACCTGAACAGACAGGGGTGTTTTCTTGGGTGGGGGGTGGCTGCGAACACCATGACAGCTGAAGAAATCTGACAGTCCGTGTTGTCTGTCTTCACCAAAAGACTGTCACCGCGGATGATGAATGTGACCCTGATTTTCCCAGACGTCATGGTGGTCATCCAGCGGTTAGACGATGATTGGGGGGGGCAGACCCTTGCTCCAATCCTGCTCCAATCCTGCTCCACAGGAAGGGGAAATCTGCCAAAATTTGGCCAGCCATGGGGTGTCAGGGAAATGGGGATTCCAACAACACCCGGATGTGTTATCCTATTGGGGTAATTGAATAATTGCAGGATTTAGCAAGGTCCTTTTTTACCTTGAGGACGATACACCTGAAATAACTCCCTTGCCCTCCGAAGGCAGAGGTCAGAGGTTCGAATCCTCTCGGGTGCGCCATTCTCCTCATTTCATTCCTGCCCTGGCCGGCGGCGATTTCGCCGGGCGTCCCGCCCTGCGTCAAATTGCCCCCGTATCCGGCTTTACCCCGATACTCCGACAACCCATTTCAGGGTTGAAGTCTGTCGACGTTGATCGCCCGAAAAGGAGTTTGAAATGGCCGGACCCCGAAAATCCCCCCAGGACTGGGACGACCGTATTTCGCTGGTTGTTGTGAAATTCCTGCGATTCATCGCGGACAGCTTCTTTGCCCGGCGCTATGCCCATCGCGCCGTCGTGCTGGAAACGGTGGCCGCGGTGCCCGGCATGGTGGGCGGTATGCTGCAGCACCTCAAAATGCTGCGGCACATCCGGGATGACCGGGGCTGGGTGCGCGAATTGCTGGACGAGGCAGAGAACGAACGCATGCACCTGATGACATTCGTCCAGATCGCCCAGCCCGGCCTGTTCGAAAGAATGGTGATCATGGCCACCCAGGCGGTGTTCTTTAACTGCTACTTTTTCCTGTACCTCTTCGCGCCCAAGACCGCGCATCGCCTCGTCGGCTATTTCGAGGAAGAAGCGGTCGTCAGCTACACCAGCTATCTGGCGGAAATCGATGCCGGTCGGCACGAAAACGTGCCCGCGCCCAAACTGGCCATCGCCTATTGGAACCTGCCGTCAGACGCGAAACTCCGGGATGTGGTGATCGCCGTCCGCGCGGACGAAGCCGGACATCGCGACCGCAATCACAGCTTTGCCGACCAGCTGAAACGGGGCGAACAGCCGACGGGCTCACGGCACGCAATCGCCGCGGAGTAGCCTGCTGCCGGCCCAGAGGAAGGTCGGCGGCGGCCGGGACCAGACCGATCGGGAGGGGCAGCCGGTCCGAACTGTCCGAACTCAGCCAACCCAGCCGATAATCATATCCGCCAGTTCGTCTGAGTTTTCCTCCATCATCAGCATGTGACCATTGCCGTGGACGCCGTGGTCGGGCAGCCAGTAAAACTCGGCCTGCGCGCCGGCACCGGTCAGCCAGTCGACGACGGCGCCGTCGACGTCTTTCGGATGATCGGTGTCCAGTTCGCCGGTAAACACCAGCACCGGCAAATCCTGAAATACCGACATATCGGCGATCTTCAGCTGGCTGCCGCCGATGTTCTGGCGCTCCATCAACAGGCGCGGCGGAACGCCGGCCACCTGGCCGGCATACATCTCGAGCACGCCATCGGGAAACCGGGTCGATTTTCCGATAAGCTTGTGAGTGACAAATTCGATACCCCCGGCGTAGACGCGGTCGCGTGACAGCCGCCGTGTCATGCCGAAGGATTCGACAACGACCTCGTCTTCGGTCTCCTCGACCACGTTTGCCAGCGGCTGGATATTGCCGGGCGGGCCGGGCGCGACGGCGACCACTTTTTCGATCTGCGCCCGGTTCCGTTCGATCAGTTTCCATCCCAGCGCGCCGGACATCGAATGGGTCATGAGCACGATCCGGCCGTTCGGCGACGCGGCGGCGGCTTCGGCGATGACAGCCCCCAGCGCAGCGCATACGCGCTCCCCCGTCAGCTCCGCAAAGGGAAGATCGCCGCTCCGCCCGCAGCCCGGCCAGTCGGGCAGCCAGACAGGGTATCCCGCCTGCGCGAACCGGTAGGCCCAGCCCGGCCGGTTGTCGGCCGTCAGCAGATAACAGGCGCCGCTGTGACCGCCGCCATGAATCATCACGACGGGCAGTTTGCCGCCCGCCGGTTCCGGCAGGAGGCGGTCGGTATAGACGGTCACCCCTTCATGATAGACGAACCGCGCCGCATGATTGATTGACGCCATTTTTTTCTCCCCCGTCTTTATTTCCCAATCCTGCACCATTCCTCAACGAAAAGGAAAGACTCGACCCGGCAGACGACCGATAGTATCAATCTGGGCAGGGTTTACCGGTCACCAATTTCGCCGACAGAGCGGAATGGATGAACAGGGGGAACGTTTGGAAACGGAACACGACGTCGTCGAATTCGAGGGCGGCGAGAAAATACTCGACCGCTCGGTAAAGGCCATGGCGATACTCGCAGGCCTTTCGCTTATGTGGCTTATGTGCCTCGTCTGCTATGCCGTCTTCATGCGGCGGGTGATGAACGACCCGCCGCTCGGCGGCACCGACCTCGCGTCGGTCAGCCTTGTCCCCGTGGTTTTTCTGGGCCTGGCCTATTGCGGCTGGACCGGAGGGCATATTGCGGTCGATCTGATATCGGGTCTTAAAAGGCCGAATCTGACCCGCTGGATCGATGTGGTGGTCCGCCTGCTGTCTGCCGGATTACTGGGCGTCCTGACATGGCGCTGCGTGATTCTTCTCGAAGACGCAGTCGAAATCGGCGAGGCGACAGAGCTGATCGAAATTCCCCATGCGCCGTTTATCGGGATCATGATCGTCGGCACCGGCGTCTTCACCCTGGCATTCCTGGTGATGGCGTGGCGCGCCTGGCGCGGTCACCCGGACGCTCCCTCCCCATGAGCCATGTAGCGAGTTGAAATAATGGATCCTACCTGGACCGGTATAGTCGGGCTTCTGGTGCTTTTCGTGCTTCTCGGCATGCGGATGCCCGTCGCCATAGTCATGATGCTCGTCGGCTTTCTCGGCATCGCCTATCTGAACAGCTGGAACGCCGCGCTCTCGACGCTTGCCGACGAAGCCTGGGTCATCACCTCGAATTACGAATTCATCGTGATTCCGCTTTTCATCCTTATGGGTAATTTCGCATCGATATCGGGCATGAGCCGCGATCTATACGGAGCGGCCTATTCCTGGTTCGGCCACTGGCGCGGCGGGCTTGCCTCCGCAACAATCGCCGCCTGTGCAGGGTTTGCCGCGCTTTCAGGATCGTCCGTCGCCTCGGCCGTCACCATGGGTCGCGTCGCCCTGCCGGAGATGAAACGCTACAAGTATTCGGACCGGCTTGCGACCGGCGCGATCGCCGCCGGGGGCACACTGGGTATCCTGATTCCGCCCAGTACCGGATTCATCATTTATGCGATCCTGGTCGAGGAATCGATAGGACGCCTGTTCCTGGCCGGTGTCCTGCCGGGGTTGATGCTGACGGTCCTGTTCATGATCTCAATCGCGATCGTGACCAAGATCAATCCGAAGCTTGGCCCGCCCGGGGAAAGATCGACCATGACCCAGCGCGGCCAGTCACTGGTCCAGGCGGGGCCGATGCTGTTTATCGTGCTGATCACCATCGGCGGTATCTACAGCGGCATCTTCACCCCGACCGAAGCCGCCGCGGTGGGCGCGATGCTCGCCTTCCTGCTCGCCCTGTTCCGTCGGCGCGTGAACAAAACATCGACGTCGCGGGTGCTGCTCCAGACGATCCGGACGACATGTCTTGCGTTCTTCATCCTGATCGGCGCGCATATTTTCAACCCGTTCATGGCATTGACGGACATCCCGACAGACCTCGCAAAACTGCTGCTCGATACGGAACTCCCCCGCACGGCCATCATGCTGATCATCATGCTGGCCTATATCGTCCTCGGCACGTTTCTCGAGGGCTTCGCCATGCTGGTACTGACGCTACCGATCATCCATCCGCTGATCGTCGAACTCGGCTACGACCCGATCTGGTTCGGTGTGGTGATCGTTATCGTGATCGAGATGGGCCTGATAAGCCCGCCGGTGGGCGTCAACGTATTTGTCGTCAAGGGCATCGCGGAGGATGTTCCGCTGAAGGAGATATTTGCCGGCATCATTCCGTTCTGGATAGCCATGGCCGTCTGCCTGCTTATCCTTCTGGCCTTCCCCGACATCGCCCTTTTCCTGCCCGATACAATGATCCAATCGTTCGATTAACAACCGCTGGAGGTATTCACCCAGACCCCAAATCTGTTGACGGGGCAACATTCGGTACTCACACTAAAATCATGGTCCAGGCCAATCAGCCAGGATGCTTAACTGAAAAATCGGCCAGAAAGGCCGATGGGAGGAAATTCGAATGAACCGACTGACATCATCAATCGCTGCGGCAGCGCTGGTCGCCGTCACGCTTCCGCTGGCCGCATCGGCTGCAGATCTGAAAATTGCATCGTTTCCCGGCCCCAAACACCCGATAAATGCGCATCTGTTCGAGCCATGGATAAGCAAGGTCAACGGCATGAATCAGGGCCTTACCGCCACGCTCTATGTCGCGGGCAAGCTTGGCACCGGCCCGGCCAAGCAGTTCAAGCGTGCCGTCGATGGCGTCGCCGACATTTCTTTCGGTCTACAGGGATATACCTCCAAACAGTTCCGGGCGACGACACTGGTCGAGCTTGCCAACGTGATGACCAACGCCGTGGACGGCACCAAACGCTTGCAAGCCGCCTACGCCCAGTCGGAAGCGGTGCGCAACGAATACGACAAGGTCCATGTGCTTGGCATCTGGACGATCGATGTCCCGATCATCATGACCAAAGACAAGCCGATCAAATCCATCGCCGACCTGAAGGGCCTGAAACTGCGCACACCCTCGCAGATGTCGGCAAAATCGATTGAGGCCCTCGGCGCCGTCCCGGTGCCGATGCCGATCACCAAGCTTTATAACGCGCTCGCGCGTGGCACGGTCGACGGCGTTCTGGTATCGCCGACGGTGCTCCACTCGTTCAAGATCAAGGAAGTGACGCGGTATTTCGCATCGGGTATTCCCTTCGGTTCTTCGCCAATGTTCATCGTCATGAACAAGAAGACTTGGAACGGTCTGTCGCCCGCTCATAAGGATATCATAAACAAGACAACGGGCGCCCAGATGGGAATGACCGGCGGCAAGATTTACGATGCCGAGCACGAGAAGGGCATGGCATTCCTTGCGGGTTCCAAGGCACATAACCTGATTCGCCTCCCTGATGCAGAAATCCGCAAGGCGGGCGGGATGCTGAACAAACTGGAAGCCGAGGTCATCCAGGAGTGGGAAAAACAGGGCGTCCCTGCGACGGAAATTCTGAAGATAATGCGCGCCGCCGGCGCCTGACATTCATCGCCCGACGGTCTATTCTACCAAAGCCCCGCAGCGGTCGCCGTTGCGGGGCTTTCACATGTCCGAGGACAGGACCAGGAACGGGGCCGGGACGGGGCCCCAAAGAAGGAACCGGAAAGATGCTTTACATGATTTACGGGGTCGATGGACCCGATGCCGACCGCATCCGCGCCGAGAATCGCGAGGACCATTTCGCCTATCTGGCGGCGAACGAGGATATCCTCATTCTGGGCGGCGCCACCCTCGCCGATGAATCGGACGCCCGTACCGGCAGCCTGCTTGTCATCAACGTGCCGTCCCGCGCAGATGCGGACGCCTTCGCCGCGGGCGAGCCGTTTAACAAGGCGGGATTGTTCAGTGCCTATACGGTATCGCGCATGCGGCGCGGCCAGTGGAATCCGGCCGCCGCCCCGTCGACACCTGAAGGCAACTGACCACCAAGCGCCGGCAATGCGGCGCCGGGATCGATATAATTACGTGTCGCGGGATCTGCTCAGAGCACGCCCGTCTGGACGAATTTCGACTGGATGATATCGCTGTCGAACGGCTTCATGATGTATTCGTTGGCGCCGGCCGCGATGCCTTCCTGTATGTGAGACATATCGTTCTCTGTCGTACAGAAAACGACGATCGGTTTTTTGCCTTCTTCCGTGACGCGCAGGGCACGCAGATATTCTATCCCGCTCATCACCGGCATGTTCCAGTCGAGCAGGACCACATCCGGCATGGATTGCATACTCATATCGAGCGCCACCTGGCCGTCTTCGGCCTCGGACACATCAAAGCCGAGTTCTTCGAGGATTTTTCGGGCAACCATTCTGACGACCTTGGAATCGTCCACGACAAGGCAAGTTTTCATAGTCCAAATCCGGCATTCTTGGGTGGTGCGCCACCTGACGGCACACCTATGGAACAATTGGAAATTAGCCGAATTGTTCTAAATCTTTGTTAAAGCCGTCAGATAACCTTTTACCGGCTCGCCATATTCCGTCCGCAGCGTATCCGTGCGGCCCGTTATCTCTTTGAATCCGGCGCGTTGGGCGGCTTTCCGGACATAGGCGGGTTTATGCGCGTATCTGCCCGAACCCGTCAGGGAATACCCTCGAGTGGACTGCGCTTCGACCGAAAAGATCATCAGGCCGCCGGTTTTCAGGGTCGCGAAAGCCGCGTCCAGCGATTCCGCGAGATCTCCGATATAACAGAAGACATCGGCGGCGATGATAAGATCGAATCGTCCGGGATTGGCGCGCATGTAGGCGGCGAGTTCGCCTTCATGCAGATCGTCATACAGGTCTCGGGCTTTGGCGACCTTCAGCATTTCAGGCGACAGATCGACGCCGACAAGCGAGGCGGCATACGGCCTGAAATCAATACCGGACAGCCCGGTCCCGCAGCCGGCGTCCAGGATATCAAGACCCGTCGGAGACCCGGGCGACACTTCCCGGAACAATGCATGGATTAACGTCGGTGCGCGGTATTCGAGATCTTCCAGGAGCTGCTTGTCGAAATCCTCGGCAAAATGATCGAACGTTTCGCGCACGTAAGCATCGCTCGCCCGCACTGGTTTCGGGCCGTCGCCCAGTGCCGCCACCATGTGACGCGCTTCAGGGTCGTCGGGATATTTCTCGCTGTAGGTCCGGTACCATTTCAATGCTTCCTTCAGGTCGCGATTGCCGTAATGCGCTTCGGCGAGACCCCAGATTGCATCGTCGTAGTCGGGGTCCATATCGAGAATCTTGGTATAGCAACGTATCGCGACATCGAACCGGCCATGGACCAGCGCCGTCCGGCCGACGCTATAGGTGCTGGCGGTCTCGATATCGGTGGCCGTCTTGCGCACGGCGCGGGCATCGCCCGCCGCCCGGCCGGCCTCGACGATCTCGGCCAGCGCCCTGGCGGCCGCAAGATGTTTGGGCTGACGCGTCAGAATATCACGGTACAAGGCGGCGGCAGACTCGGTCTCGCCTCTCTCGGCAAGCGCGGAGGCCCGATCGAACCGTTCTGTATTATCTGTCATCAGCAAATGTAAGCGGTAATCACCGGCGGATATAACGGCGCGATGGGCACGCCCATATCATTAGTGCCAGATTACCATGGTCAGAGACGATATGGCATGCCCCCGAAAGGAGCCGGTTCTACTTGCCCTTGCCGCCGCTGTTGCACCAGGGATTGCCCTTGCTGTTTGTGTTGCAGGAGGGTTGAACGGCTTTTGCACTGCGGTCGAGATGGAGGACCGTCGGCGCGGTATAGGCGACAGCAACGCCGAGACCGAGGCGCGACAGCGCCTGGCGGCGGTTCACCGGTGGTTTCTCAGTCTGCGTGTCCATTTTTACGCTCTCTCATTACGCTGTCCCTGAAAATGGGGCTAAACGTCGTATTTTTAAAGCGTTAAGTGATGGAAAACGTCACCTTTTTTGTTTACGTTCTGTTCCCCATGACATTATTCGATCAAACCTGTGACGTCCCGGAAACCACCCGCCTGCTGACGCGCGGCGTGTGCAAGCTGTTTCAGGACCTGGGTTTCGGGACGCTGACCGAATTCAAACTGGCGAATGGCCGGCGGGTCGACGTGATGGCGATCGACCGGAATGGCGAATTTGTCATCGTCGAGGTCAAGAGTACGGTCGCCGATTATCGCAGCGACCGGAAATGGCAGGAATATCTGGCGTTCTGCGAACGGTTCTATTTTGCGGTTCCCGCCGGTTTTCCGGTGGACATGATGCCGGAAGATTGCGGCCTGATTGTCGCCGACCCCTACGCCGCCGCCGTGCGTCGCGAAAGCCTGACGCAAAAGCTGAACACCAACCGCAAACGCCGCCAGCTTATCCGCTTCGCCCTGGCCGCCAGCAGCCGGTTGAGCCATCCCGACTAAGCGATCGCGCCCGGAAACATTTATGCGGCAATTGTGCGCATGCAATATTTCTGACATAGTCCGCTCATAAGGTGTTGAAATACAACACGAATAAAGAAACAAAACGAAACAAACGGGGCGACAGTTATGATGCGGGTTGGCGCAATCATAGTACTGGGACTGTTTGCAGCTGGCTGCACGGTGCCGAAAGCGACAAAAATTCCTCTTGCCGTCAGTAGCGGCAGCATGGCGGAAATGCGGGCAACGATTTCGCTCCTGCAAAAACGGAAAATCGCCTCTCTCAACTGCCGGAAATCCGGGTACCGGAAGCGGACAGGCCCGTATTATCAATGCATGCGGGCCCTGATCGCCCGGGATGTGCAGCGCACGCGCGAGATCGCGGATCGCTATTTCCAGCAGGCCGCGGAAAAACACGGCGTCTGCATGGAACGTTCGACCTATCGCGTCGCCCGCTGCCTCGAAATCTAGCCTCGAAACTTAGTCTCGAAATCCAGTCGGGAATTCCCGTCAGGAATCCCTTTCCGGCCGGACCCGGCCACGCCGCGGGATATAGGCAGGCACGCGCCGACGGTAAGCGATGTACGCCTCCCCGTAGCGACCGATCAGGCGGCGCTCTTCATACATCGCACCGATCAGAAGATAGATACTGCCCCATAGCGCGGTCGCCAGTGAAAATTCCGTCTGGGCGTGTCCCCACAGAACAAGGAACACCCCGCTATACAGGGGATGGCGGACATAGCGGTGCAACCCGCCTGTCCGGAGCTCCTCGTCGGCTTCACTTTCGGGGGAGCGTACCTGGGTAGTCCCGAGAAAACGTCCCCGGTCGTAGCCCAGGAGCGCAACGCCGATAATCGTGACGCCCAGTACTGTCACGGCGTCTCCGATCAGTCCGAGAACGGGAGAAATGCCGAGTGGCGGCGCCCCTGCCAGCCAGTACCGGCCGAGCCACCAGACAGTACCGATATGGAGCAGGGCGAAACCGTTATAGGCGAGCCGGTAATAGGGTCCCAAGGGAAACCGCGTCTTCACGCTGTCTGACGCCAGCACCGAATGCAGCAGCCCGAATGACGCCCAGGCCAGGCCATAGAAAATATGCTCGACAACGATGGCGCGTCTCCCCCTTCAGGAAGCATTCATCCGGGCAATCGTCGCCGTGGTGCTGAAGCCTTCTACGATATCCGCGAGGACAACCCTGCCGCCATAGGACTGCACCAGATCCGCGCCAACGACGGTCTCAATGGTGTAATCGGCGCCCTTCACCAGGACATCCGGGCGAACCTCTCTCAGCAGCGCCTCCGGCGTATCCTCGTCGAAGATCACAACCAGATCGACCGTCTCCAGCGACGACAATACGGCGGCGCGCGCCGCTTCGTTCTGCATGGGACGGCTTTCGCCTTTCAGCCGCTTCACGGAAGCATCGGAATTCAGCCCGACCACCAGCCGGTCGCAGGTCGCTCTTGCCGAGGCAAGAAGCGAGACATGTCCGGGATGGAGAAGGTCGAAGCACCCATTGGTAAAACCGATCTTGTCGCCACGGGCTTTCCAGGTGCCTATCCGGTCGAGCGCCGCCTCGAGGCGCAAAGGCGGTTGCGGGCCCTTGTGCCCGGCCATGTCGTTCAGTTCTTCAAGCAGATCGTCCGCATAGACCACCGCCGTGCCGGTTTTGCCGACAACGATCCCGGCCGCCACGTTGGCAAGCTGCGCTGCTTCCAGGGCCGGCATCCCTGCCGCGATGCCGGCCGCCAGCAGGGCCAGAACCGTATCGCCGGCGCCGGACACATCGAATACTTCGCGGGCGCGGGACGGAAAATGATCGGCGTTGTCCGCGCTTACCAGCGACATGCCCTGCGCGCCCCGGGTCACCAGCATCGACGCGATATCCGCGCGGGCCAGCAGGCCGCGGGCGGCATCGACGATGTCTGCTTCGGACGACGGTTCGCCATCTGCCGCTTCGCCGAGCTCTTTGAGGTTGGGCGTGATCAGGCTCGCACCGGCATAGCGCGTGAAATCCCGTGACTTGGGATCCACGATCACGGGCTTGCCGGCATCTTTCGCCGCCGCAATGAGACGGGCCACAAGGGCAGGTGTGACAGTGCCCTTGCCGTAGTCCGAGACGATCAGCACGCCGGCATCCGCGAGGGCGCTCTCCGCCGCCCGGAAAACCGCATCGGCCACGTCATCGGCGATCGGCATCGTGATCTCCCGGTCGGCGCGCAGCAATTGCTGGCCGCCCGCCACGTAGCGGATCTTGCTGGTCGTGGGACGGTCTTTTTCGCGAAACAGACTAGGCGTCACACCCGCGAGATCGCGCAGCAGCAATTCGACGTCGCCGGCGATATCGTCGTCGCCGGTCACGCTGACGAATGTGACGGACGCCCCGACCGACACCAGATTGCGCACGACGTTCCCCGCCCCGCCGAGCATGGCGGTCTCGTTGGTCACCCGGCATACGGGGATCGGCGCTTCGGGAGAGACGCGGGTGACCTCGCCATAGACGAAGCGGTCCAGCATGACATCGCCGACACAGACCACCTTCGCGGCCTGCAGATCGGCGACCCGCGCCGCGAGGGCGGCATGATCCGGCGTGGTCATCACGCGCATTTCCTCTCAAGGACATCGCACAGCATCTGGCCGAGCATGATGTGCATTTCCTGGATACGCGCCGTGGTCTCGGACGGGACGATCAGCAGGGGGTCGGCAAGGCCGATCAGCCTGCCGCCATCCTTGCCGCTCAGCGCGGCGGGGACGACGCCCATATCGCGCGCGGTTTCCAGCGCCAGCGTGACGTTGGGGCTTTGCCCGGACGTCGTTATGCCGATGGCGACATCGCCCGGCTTGCACAGCGCCTCGACCTGGCGGGCGAAGACCGTATCGTAGCCGAAATCATTGGCCGCCGCCGTCAGCAGCGACGTATCGGTCGTAAAGGCGATCGCCGGCAATGCCCGGCGGTTTACCTTGTAACGGCAGACAAGCTCGGTCGCGAGATGCTGCGCATCGCCGGCACTGCCGCCATTGCCGAAAAACACCAGCTTGTTGCCGGCATTCACCGCCGCCTCGCAGATATCCGCGAGACGGATGAAATCCGCCTTCAGCGCGCGGGTCGCCGCGACGACAGTATCGTGTTCATCGAGTTCGGTATCGAAATAGGCGTCGAGATTCATGGATCAGTCTCCGTGCGGACTGGATAGCGCATTTTGCGGCGGCGCGGAATCCTCGAGCGCCGCCAGCATCGCTGCTTCGAGCGTCAGGAAGTGCGCCTCCCAGGTCCAGTGCCCGAGAATATAGTTGCGGGCGGCTTCCGCAAGACTGTTCCGGCGCGCCGGATCGGCCAGCAGCGCCAGGACCGCGTCGGCAAAAGCCGTCGCATCGTCGGCGATCACAAGGTGGTCGCCGGGCGTCGCCCGGATGCCTTCATTTGCGACCGTTGTCGCGACGACGGCCTTTCGCATTGCCATGAACTCGATCAGCTTGTTCTGCATGCCGGCGCCGACCTGAACGGGATTGATGCAGACGGCGGCCCGCGCGATATAGTCCGCCGGATCGGGCACCTCGCCCGTGACCGTCACGCCGTCCATCTCGCCCAGGGCGATCACCTCGGGTCGCGGGTCACGGCCGACGATCAGGAGTTTCGCCCGCGCCTCGCCCGCGCGGATCAGCGGCCAGACGTTGGCGGCGAACCAGGTGATCGCGTGTACGTTCGTGTAGGTGCGCAGCACGCCGTTGAACACGAGCGTGAACGGCTCTTCCTCGACATCGTTGCGCGGCGCGAAGCGATCGACATCGACACCGTGCGGCCCGAAGACGACATTGTCGATTTCGGGCAGGCCGCGGTCCCGGCAGGCGGCGGCGATCTCGTCGACGTCCTGCTGTCCGATCAGGACCGTCCGCGTAAAATCCGACCACACGCGCGGCTCGTAATTACGGACAAGCCGCGTTTCGACCGAATAGAGCAGTTTTTCCTTCAGGTTCCGGAAATGCTCCGCCATGCGGCGCGTGTTGAGCGCCTGCGAGAGCTGCATCGCGAGAAACGTTACCGGCCCCGAATTCCGAGATCGCGACCGCCCCGATGACCGCATCGTCTCGGCGCTGCGGATATAATAGCTGTAGCCTATGTCGACCCTGGAAAGGCCTGCGCGAACCGCGCGGGTCTGCGCGGCATTCGAAAACAGGCCGACCTGCAGCGGCCAGCCGCGCAGCAATCCGCGCAGCACGCCTGTCAGGCGCCGCAGGGGTCCGTGGGGGAATATCTTCACATCGCGGCAGACATCGTCGAGCCAGCGGCGATGCGCGGCGCTTATTTCCTCGCCGTTATCCAGCGCATAAAAATCGATGGCGTGTCCGCGCGCGGCGAGGAACGAGATCAGATGGGCCACCGTCATCTGGTCGGCGCGGGTCATCGGCAGCGGCAGGCGGCTATAGGCGATGGCGATGGAAAACGGTCGCGGCGCGGGCTCGATCCGTATGACCTTGGGCAGACCGTCCGCCATCGTCGCTACAGACGATCTATATCGACGACCGGCACCCGTTTGCCGAGCGCGTCGCGGTCGATGGCGACACCCTTGCCGACGACGACAAGCGACACGTCGCCCGCCGCATCGACATCCTCGACCAGCAGGCGCGACAGGTGCGGCAGGCGCTGCTGGACATAGGCAAGGTTGGCGCCGACGAGTTCGCGGTTCCTGAGGTCGGGGTCGTAAATTTTCAGATCGTACCCCTTGCCGACCAGCGCCTCGGCCAGGTCGATCAGCGGACTTTCGCGCAGGTCGTCGGTTTCCGCCTTGAACGTCAGCCCGATCAGCAATACCGACCCGCCCGGTTCCAGATGGCGCATCACCCTGTCGGCGAGGTAGCGCTTATGCGCCTCGTTCGACGTGATGACGTTCGACATGACCGGCAACTCGACCCCGCGGAGGCCCGCCAGCGCCGAAATCGCGCGCACGTCCTTCGGCAGGCAGGATCCGCCAAAGGCGCCGCCGGGACGGAGATAATAGGGCGAAATATTGAGCTTGGTGTCGGACAGGAACACATCGATCAGCGGTTCCGGGTCGACATCGAATTCCAGTGCCAGCCGGCCAATCTCGTTCGCAAAAACCACCTTGAGCGCGTGGAACCCGTTATCAGACAGCTTCACCATTTCCGCCGTGCGATAGGGCAGTTCGAAGAACGGCGCATCGATATGGTCGTATACGCCGAGCATGCGGCGCGTCACACCGGGTTCGCGCTCGCCGACAACGACCCGGGATGGGGCGTAGTAATCCTGGATAGCGGTCGATTCGCGCAGGAATTCGGGATTGAGCACGGCTTCGAACCGCGTCCCCGGCGCTTCCCCGGCGGCATCGATCAGCGCCGGCAGGACGATTTCCTCCATTGCGCCCGGATACATGGTCGACCGGTAGGCGACGATCAGCGGTTCCCGGTCTGCATCCCGGGTCCTCAGTGCGGTCGCCAGTTCGGCGGAAACCGCACAGACCTGGGTGAGGTCCAGCCCGCCACTCGGCAAAGACGGCGTGCCGACGCAGACCATCGCAATATCGGCATCATCGAGATGGCGGCCGACATCTGTGTCCGCGAACAGTCGCCCCGCATCGCGGCCGGCAGCAAGAAGATCATCAAGCCCGGGTTCCGAAACCGGTGAAACACCGCTTTCGATCTTGGCGGCCTTGTCGGTACTGACATCGACGCCGATGACGGTATGGCCGTCCCGCAACAGACATGCGGTCGCCGTGGCGCCGACATAGCCCAACCCGAAAACAACAATCTTCATACGCTATACTCCTGTCAGACGGGTTGTAGACTAATTAACCCGCCGTTGGAATCGCGGTGGCGAGTTCGTCAAACAGTGCAGACAGCGCGTCTTCGCCCGGAGCGACGGCGTCGCGCGACCAGGAAAAATAGACGGCCGCCCGCGCTTCGTCCTTCGCCATGTCAGGCTTCAGGACAATCCGATGGGCCTTGCGTTCGACCCCGAACCGGTACCAGTGGGCCGCGTCTTCCGGGGCGGACAGCGTTCCCGCCAGTGCCCGCGCGGACAGTTCGGTACCGTCCTGGCGGAAGGTCATGCCGGCTTCATGCGCCCAGTCTGACGGGATCAGAAACCGGGTCTCGGCCGTCGATACCGCGCCGCGCCACAGATCGGCAATCAGCACCCCCCGGCCCGGCCACAGACACACGGCTCGACGGACGTCGGCACCGCGATGAGCATAGCCGCTCTGCCACCCCGCCGTTATCAACGCCCCGTCCGGTGGCGTCAGATCAAGTTCCCCGGCATAACCGCGCCGGCCGACGCGGAACGATTTCCAGAATTCGATCGGTTCGGCATCTGTCAGGCGGGGACCGTTATGGGCGGCCGCCGACCGCGATGCATTGCGATCGGCGCCGGCAGTATAGGTCGGCACGCCGGTGTCGACGAGGAACCGTTTTCCCGCCGCCGTCGCCTCCAGCGACAGAAAATCCGCATGGGCATGGCCGGGATTGTCGTCCGGGCCGCAGGGTCCGCAGTCGAACACCACCGAATCCCCGCCCTGTCCGAGGCGGACATACCCGGTATCGACGATGCGGGTCACCGGCGGCGTATTGCCGGTATCGACCATGCTGTCGGCGCGCGGCGCCTCGCCGATCCAGGAATCGTTCATCAGCGCGATTTCGCCATCCGCCAGCGTCATGACCTGCAGGGCTGCGGCCATCCGCGCGATGGTCTCGTCCAGCGCCGGCTGCCACGTTTCCGGATGCAACCCGCTTGCCGCAAATACCCGCACATCCAACATCGACAGCACGTGATACATCGGACAGCGTTCCGCCTGGCCGCCATCGGGCAGTATGTTCTGGCGGATCGATTTGGGGACTGCTGCCTGCAGCAGGTCGAAGGCAGCAGGCGGTGTGGCGCACATACCGGCATAGGCGGACAGCGCCACATAATTTTTCATCAGGTGATTGAACTGGAGATCCCGTTCCAGGTTGGCGCGAATGAACGCGGCGCAGAACCGCGCGTGTTCCAGCAATATTTTCTCAGCAGCCGGGTCACTCGGACCGCCTGCCTTGCGGTACAGGGCGAGCGCCGACAACAGGTTGATCAGCCGGTGACTGGCGGTATAGGCGTTCCACACATCCCGGAACACGCCGGGCGTCGACCAGGCATTCTGCCGGTCGAGAGATTGCACCAGCGCGCATATCGCGCCGAGATCTTCCGCCCGGCCCCGCGCCAGCAAGGGCACCGCATAGCCCATATAGGCAAGGTTCATCCGCCGCAGGGGATTGTTGCCCTCGTGGAATTCGCCGCGCCAGGACACCTGTTCCACGCTGCCGAAATCGTAATCGCGGTTGAGCAGCGTGAATTTCCCGTCCGGAGCGCCCGCATAACTGTCGCCGTGCACCGTCATCTGCAGCTGCAGCACAATCTCCGCAATCGCGACGGCAACGTCGGAGGATGGGTCGGGCAACGGCAGGTTGCGGGCGGCGCGGTCGATCCGCCGGCGGCTGAATGCGGGATGGTGGCGCATCGCCAGGCGTTGCCCCCGGCAGACAAAGCGGAAAATCCATTGTTCCGCCGTCAGGTGACGCACCGTGCGCCAGAGGCGACCTACGGACATATCAGCGGGCGTCCTGCGCGGGCGCGATCATCACAGATCGACCGGGCCGCCCCGTTGCAGGGATTCAAGCACGGCGATGGTCGCGAAACTGGACTGGACAAGCTCCGCCTCGTCCGCGGGCGCGGGTCCGCCGGCGGCAACCGCATCGGCGAACGCCGTCAGCTCCGCCGCGTGGCCCTTGTCCTGCTCCATGGAGCGGCCGATCTTCGATTCCTTGCCGCCCGACGTGACCGTCAGCCCCCGGAAATCATTGATGTTGATGACCGTGCCGCCGGCAAACGCCTCTACCAGCTCCTTCGAATAGGCGGTATCGCCGAGCGCCGTATAGGCAATCGTCGCGAGACTGCCATCGGCGAAATTCAGGGAAACCGTGAGATCGTCGCACGCTCCCTGGGAGACCCTGGCCGCGGCGGCCTGGACCGTCCTGATGTCGTCGCCGACCAGGAAGCGGGCCAGATCGACGAAATGGCAGACCTCGCCCAGAATACGCCCGTTGCCCTCTTCGGCGGCATTCTGCCAGCTGTCATCCGGCAGCTGGCCGGCATTGACCCGCAACAACACGTATTTGGTGCCGCCCGCCGTCGCCAGACGGTCGCGCGCCTGCACCGCCAGCGGCGCGAAACGGCGGTTGAAACCGACCTGCAGGAATGCATCCGACTGCAGCCGGGCGCGGATCACGGTGTTCAGTTCCTCGCGGTCCAGCGCCAGCGGTTTTTCGACCAGCACGTTCTTGCCCGCCGCCAATGCGCGGGCCGTCAGCGACGCATGGGTCGAATGCGGCGTCGTGATCAAAACCGCATTGATGTCCGGGTTGTCGAATATGGCCGCATCGTCGGTATCGGCATGGGCGAACCCGAAACTGTCCGCCGAATGATCGGCGGAAATACCGCGCTGGGTGACCAGCGTATGGAGATCCACCGAGTCTATCTTTTTCAGGCGCGGCAAAAGCACCGTGCGCGCAAAATTACCGGCGCCGATCACGCCGAGAACGCATTTGCCGGCCGGGGATTTCCCCGTCGAGACGGCGACCGGCGTGCGCAGCGTGGGCGATTTTTCTTTCGGCGTCTTGTCGTATTCGAGAATCACGCCGAGATGAGGCTCGGTATTGTTCGACACCATGTCGTAGGCTTTTTCCGCCTCGGCAAACGGAATTTTATGGGTGATCATCTGCTCGACCTGCAAACGATGATCGCGCCGGCGCGACATCAGCCGCACGGTTTCTTCAAGGTTCCGCGTCTCGGTCCAGCGCACGAAACCGACCGGATATTTGACGTGCCGGTTCTCGTAATCCGGATCGTAGCGGCCCGGCCCGTATGACCGCGACACCACCACCGACAGTTCCTTTTTCATGAACAGGCGGTAGTCGAACTCGGTCCCGGTGATGCCGACCAGGCTGATTTTCGCCTTGTCGCGGGCGATATTCGCCGCGGTATCGAACGGCTCGCTCGACTCGGTCGCAGCCGCGATCACAACCCCGTCGCAGCCGCGCCCGCCGGACAAATCCATGATCGCCGCGGTTGGATCGCCCTTTGAGAGATCGCAGACAAGCTCCGCCCCGGCATAGGTCGCGAGCTTGAGGCGTTCCGCATTGTAATCCAGCACCACGACGCGGCAGCCCGCCAGATCGAGAAACTGGGCGGCAAGCTGGCCGACAAGTCCCGCACCGATGACCGCGACCACGTCTCCAAGCTGGGGTTCCACCAGACGCACGCCGTTCATGGCGATGGCGCCGAGCGTGCCGAAACAGGCTTCCTCGTCGTTCACATCGTCCGGCACCGGCGCACAGAGGTTTTCCGGCACCGCGTTCAATTCCGAATGGTTGGCAAGCCCGGCACCGGCAATCGCGACACGCTGGCCGACGCGGAATTTCCCTTCGAGACCGGCACCGACTTCGACCACCTCGCCCACGGCCGAATATCCGAGCGGCAGGGGTTCATCCAGCCGCGCCATGACGGCGCGCATGGTCGCCCCGATACCGTCGCGCTTTGCCTTGTCGAGCACCTTGCGCACCAGATCGGGTCGCGCCTTCGCCTTGGCCGCGAGGCTCTTCTTCGCAAAATTCACGACCATGCGCTCGGTCCCCGCCGAGATCAGCGAGGCGCGGGTGCGCACCAGAAGGTGCCCCGAACGGACCCTTGCATCGGGGACTTCTTTCAGCGCCAGCTTGCCTGAACGCGCGCTCTGGACGACCTGTTTCATTTACGCGACCACATCTTTCAAATTTCCCGCAATCTATGCCGCCATGTCGGAGCGGGTGCAACTATCGCCGCACATAGATCGAATCCTCCTGCCGGACCCGGCCGGTGTGTTTCGAGTTCAACTGACCGAGCGCGCCTTCATAAGCAAAACCGCGGGCGGTGAGGAACCGGTAGATTTCATCGAACCCGGCGGCGCCATCGTAGGATACCTCGAACGGGGATTCGATGATGATGACGGTTACGTCATCGAGCCGGTCGCCGGCGCCCTGCAGCACCTCAAGCTCCGCGCCCTGCACGTCGATTTTCAACAGCATGGGACCCTTTGCCCCGTCCAGCAGCCCGTCGAGCCGCGCCAGCTTGACGGGGTCGGTCCGCACGACGCCGTCATTGCTGCGGTCGTCATGGAACGCGGCCGTCGGCTTGTGGATCGAACTGTTCTGATCGTTCGCGGTGACAAACAGGTCGATAGTACCGTCTTCGGCACCCACAGCGCAGGCTTCGACCCGCACCCGCGAGTTACCGGCATAGATGCCATTGGCCTTTTCGGCCAGGGCCGCATTGGGCTCGACCCCGAAAATATCTGCGCCGAACCAAAGCCTGCTTGCCAGATGCAGGAACTGGCCGTGATTGACGCCGATATCCACGACCGTCGCGGGGGCCAGATCGGCGAGCCATGGCTTGATATATTCGTATTTCGGCCAGGCGCCCTTCACCCGGGGAAAACGCCAGACGAAGCGCATCATCAGAAGAAGCTTTTCGATCTTCCGGATGCGTTCCGACGGGTCGGATGTCAGCCTGAAACTCATGCGCCCGCACTCATCGACCAGCAGTCTCCGCGTTATCCAGTGACCGGCACCATAGCTCCATCGCCATCATCGGGAACAGGGTGAATGCCGCATCGATGCGCTGGGCAAAAAAGTCGTCCTTGAGCGCAGTGACGGCATCGGCATCGAAAAGGCCGCGCGCGGAAACCGCCGCGGGCGATGTCAGCTCCTCCATCATGTCGCGCGCCGGGCCCTGCAGCCAGCTGCGCACCGGCACGCCGAATCCCTGCTTGGACCGGGTCAGGATTTCAGCCGGCAGGCGATCGCGCTGGGACGCACGCAGGATGCGCTTGGTTTCGCGCAAACTGATCTTGGCCGACAGCGGCAGCTGCATCGCATAGGCGACCAGCCGGTGATCGACCAGCGGCACGCGGACCTCCACGCCCGCCTGCATGGCCATTTTATCGGTGTAGTTCAGATTGTGATCCGGCATGAAACCGTTGAGTTCGAGATCGAGGAACCTCTCGACCGGATGATGCCCCCGCGTGCGGTCCAGCGATATCCGCAGCCCCTCGGCGATGCCGTCCGCCGGCATGGAATCACGCAGCCCGGCGGCCAGAAGCCCCCGCCGACGGTCCGCCGTCACGGCCGAATAGCTCATCCCGTCGGCCAGCATTTCGTCCTCGGGCATCGACAGCAGCGAGCCGATCCGTTTCAGACGGCGGCCCAGAATGCTGGAGGGCGGGAACATGCCCAGTACCGCTGCGCCGAGTGATCGCATACCCGGCACCTTGTTGGCCTGCGCCCAGATCAGCCCCGCCGTATGCCGGCCGTAGCCGGTGAACAGGTCGTCCCCGCCGACGCCGGACAGCAAAACCTTGATGCCGTTTTCGCGGGCGGCGCGGGCCAGCAGCAATGTCTGCACCGCGGCGAAATCCGCCGTGGGTTCGTCGAGCTGCCAGACCATATCCGGCAACGCGGCGATCAGGTCCGCATCGGTCGCCACCTCTATCAGCTTTACGCCGAGATGCTTCGCGACGGTGCGGGCGTGGGTCTGGTCATCGCCGAAGTTATCAGTGCCGGAATCGGGCTTCGTGACGGCGGCGCAGAAGGTGGTGATCTTCGACGGGTCGGCCACGCGGCACATCGCCGCGACAATGGCGCTGGAATCGACCCCGCCGGAGAGCAACGCGCCGACGTCGACATCGGCGACCATCTGATCGGCGACGACGCGGTCGATCATATCGCGCAGCGCGTCGGCGTCGTCCGGGGTCGGCGGGGTAGCGGCGTCGAACTGGGGTGTCCGGTAATAGCGTGATTGCGTGACCGCGCCAGCCGCCGTGACGGTCAGCGCACAGCCCGGCCGCAGTTTCCTGACGGCGCGGAGCATCGTGTTCTCGCCCGCCGTCCAGAGAAACCCCAGATGGTCGCCGACCGCAACCGCATCGATATCCCGCGGCAGGTCGGCGCAGAGCGTCAGCGATTTCAGTTCGGAGGCGAACACGAAACCCTGTGGCAGGGCTGCGTAATAAAGCGGCTTCACGCCCAGATGATCGCGGGCGACCGAGAGCACCCGGTCACGCCGGTCCCAGACGGCAAAGGCGAAGATGCCGTTCAGCCGGTTAACGCAATCCAGCCCGTCACGGGCAAACAGGGCCAGCAGGACCTCTGTATCGGACCCGGTGCGGAACACCATGCCTGCCTGTTCGAGCTCCAGCCGGAGGTCGCGGAAATTATAGATCTCGCCGTTATAGGTAAGGACGTAGCGAGCGTCGGCACTCTGCATGGGCTGGGCAGCCGCATCGGACAGATCGATGATCGACAGGCGACGGTGTCCGAGGGCGATGCCGTCCTCCGACCACAGGCCGTCGCCATCGGGTCCACGATGCGCGATCGCCGCCGTCATTGCCGCCGCGAGCGACGGAGACCAGGGACCGACAAACCCGGCTATGCCGCACATCTGCTCGTGCCGTTGTGAATGTGGGAAACGGGATTCAACTGGCTATTTCTTTGCCGGGCCGCGGGTTCGCAGCAATTCTCTATATTTCAGATCCACCTGCCAGAAATGCGTTGCCCGGGCGATCGCGAAATCGAACCCTGCGCGCCCATCGAGGAAACCCATGTTCAGGACATAGGAATACACGAATGCAAAAAACGGCTTGAATGGCAGGCGGGCAAAGACAGGCTTCATATAACGCCGCAGAAACGGCTGGGAATCTCCCTCCGCGAAATAACTGCCGTTATGCCGGACGATGGATTCCCAATCTGAATAATTGTTGTGGCGCGCGAAATAGTGGTGCAGCGATTCTTCATTGTCATGCAGCATCCGACTTTTGAGGATCGCCGTGGAACCTTTCAGGCTCGGCTGATAATGCATTTCCAGATCGCCGACACGGCTCACCTCCAGATCGTCGCGCGGCACGTAATAGGCCTTTTTCCGTTCCATTAGCGCCAACTTGAAAATGCGCTGGCCGTGTCGCAGAATTTTTCCGGCAAAACGGTAGTCGAAACCGATGAAATAACCGCTCTTCGATGGAGCACCATCCGCAAACAGACCCGCGATCTCTTCCGCCAGGTCGGGAGACACCCGTTCATCCGCATCGACGTAGAGCACCCAGTCATGGCTGAATGGCAGGTTGTCCAACGACCATTGTTTCTTGCGGGGATATTGCCGGTTCCAGGAGAAGTTTACCGGCTTCGCCCCCATTTCAGCGGCGATCTGACACGTCCGGTCGGTGCTGTTCGAATCAACGACGAAAACTTCATCAAACCGTTCCAGCGATTTCAGGCAATTGACGATATTCAGCTCTTCATTGAGCGTCATAACGATCACCGATACAGGAATTTTATCAGTCATGGTTCCACGTTAGATTGTTTTTACGCCCCGCCAGAACATCTTCATAAGCCTTTTCCAATAGCGGCGCGATCCCGTCCCAGGAATACCGCTCGCGAACCAGCTGAACGCCATGCGCCGCCATCTCCGCCGCGCGCTCAGGGTTCTCCAGAATTTCTATCATGTTCCGGGCGGTAGCGGCTGGATCGCAAGGCCCGACCAGACCGGCCCCCGCCGACTTGACCTCCGGCCAGATATTGACGGCGTCCGAGATCACGACAGGCAGGCCGCAGGCCATCGCTTCGGCGACCGCGATCCCGAAATTCTCGCTGTAAGACGGCAGGACGAACATGGCCGCATCGGCGAGCGCCGAGAGTTTTTCGTCGCCGGTAATCATGCCGGTAAAGGTCGTTCGTTCCAGCGCTCCGGCCGCCGACAGCCATCCCCGGGTTTTGTCGGCCATGTCGTCATCCGGTCCGGCGATCACCAGGTGGGCATCATGCCCTGCTGCAAGAACCTGGCCGAACGCCGGCGCCAGCAGATCGAGCCCTTTTTTGAAATTGAGACGGCCAAGAAACAGAATAACCGGCCGGTCGCCGATCTCCGGGTGTTGCGCCCGGAAAGTGCCCTTTGCCGGAAGGTCGGCGAATTCTTCGGTATCCAGACCGTTGGGCACCACAAACCCGTATGGATTTCGCGCGACCGGTGCGGCCAGCCGCCATTCGTCTTCAGTCGTGTAGTGCAGCGCCGCGGCCTGTTCGAGAACGCGGTTCTGGAACCACCATTCGAATATCGCCTTGCGCGTGCGCCGCCGCCTGAAGATGTAGGGGTCCAGCGTGCCGTGCGGCCGCACGATATATGGGATACCGGCGCTCCGCGCCGCCGCGGCGCCTGCACGGTCGTGATACATGTACAGCGAGTGCAGATGCATCAGATCGAATTTGCCGGCATCCGCCCGAAGGGCGCGTCCGAGCGGGAAACAGGTTTCCCAGAACCGCGGGGCATGGACAGGGAAGTATGTGACCGTAACGCCGCCATTCTCCACCGGCACCCCCAGCGGCACATCCAGATCGTCGGCACCGTTGAAATTCGTCGTATATATGGCGACCTCGTGGCCGCGCCGCGCCATGGCGCGGGCCATCCCCATGCCAGCTTTCGGCGGCCCCCCCGCCCGTGGCGAAAGGTTTGAAATAGCATGTAAAATGCGCATGTTTATGCGGACGACGCTTGACCCATAAATTGTGTATGGTAGCGGTCTGACGCCGCGTCAACCTATTCTCGCGGCAGATCACGTTACAGGTACAGCCATCTTGCGTTACATCTTCCCGGTTTCCGGAATAGCAAAAGCCCCTCGGACCAATAAAACGGATCGCCGCCAATGTGTGGGGTAGCCGGTATATTCGCCTATGGTGCTGCGGCGCCACCCGCTGACCGCGCCGCGCTGACACGCATGAACAATGCAATGATCGCCCGCGGTCCGGACGGCGAAGGCATATGGATTGACCCGCAGACCCGTGTCGGTTTCGGCCATCGGCGGCTGTCGATTATCGATCTGACCGAGAGCGGCGCCCAGCCGATGCAGTTCGACGATGGCCGGCTGGTGATTACCTATAACGGCGAAATTTATAATTTCCGGGAATTACGCGCCGGGCTTGAAGCGCAGGGCCGACGGTTCCGGTCGGAATCCGACACCGAAGTGCTGCTGCATCTGTACGACCGTGACGGCGCGGACATGGTGAAACTGCTGCGCGGCATGTTCGCCCTGGCGATATATGACCGCGAGAAACGTGGCATCTTCCTGGCGAGAGACGGGTTCGGCATCAAACCCCTGTATTATGCGGATGACGGCCAGACGCTGCGCTTCGCCTCCCAGGTCAAGACGCTGCTCGCCGATGGCGCTATCGACACCGCACCGTCGGCCGCCGGGCGCGCGGGTTTCTATGTCTGGGGCTATGTGCCGGAACCCTGGACCATGTTCGAAAACATCCGTGCGCTGCCTGCGGGCAGCACGATGTGGATCGACCACAGGGGCGCACAGCCGCAAAATCGCTATTTCGACGTCACCCGCGAACTCGAGGCGGCGGCCGACCGGCCGGAACCCTGGACGCAGGAAAATTTGCGCGCGGCCCTGCTGGACACATTGCAGCATCATCTGGTCGCGGATGTGCCGGTGGGCGCGTTTCTGTCTGCGGGGCTCGATTCGGCGACGATCGTCGCATTGACCGCGGAGCTGCAATCCGATGCGCTTCGTTCTGTCACCCTCGCCTTCGACGAGTTCGACGGCACCCAGTTCGACGAGGCCGCGCTCGCCGAGAAAATCGCGCGCCACTATGACACGGCGCATCAGACACAGCGCATCAAAGGCGCCGACTTTCAGGAAGAATACACACGCCTGTGCGCAGCAATGGATCAGCCTTCGATCGACGGCGTAAATACCTATTTCGTCAGCAAGGTGACGGCGGAGACAGGCCTGAAAGTGGCGATGTCCGGCCTGGGCGGAGACGAATTGTTCGGCGGGTATCAGAGTTTCGCGGAAATCCCGCGCATGGTCGGGACGCTGGGCGCCGTTCCCGGTTTGCGGTGTATGGGGCGCGCGTTACGCAGAATCAGCGCGCCGCTGGTAAGCGCCGTGACGTCACCGAAATATGCCAGCGTATTTGAATACGGCACGACCTATCCCGACGCCTACATGCTGCGCCGTGCGCTTTTCATGCCGTGGGAACTGCCGAAACTGATGGACCCCGACATGGCCCGGGCAGGCTGGGCCGAACTGGAGGAAAAAAGCGGACGCCGGCATCAGGTCGAGGGCCTGAAAACGGTGCGGGGGAAAGTGTGTGCCCTGGAATCGACATGGTATATGCGCAGCCAGCTGCTCCGGGATTCGGACTGGGCCGGCATGGCGCATTCGCTGGAAATCCGGGTGCCGCTGGTCGACACTTTTTTCTTCAAACGTATTGCACCGATGCTTGCCTCGGACACACCGCCCGGCAAGCGCGACATGGCGGCGAGCCCGGCCAAGGCCCTGCCGGACGAGGTTCTCAACCGGCCCAAAACGGGATTCGCCGTACCGATGCGCGACTGGCTGCTCAAGGACGACCCGACCGCGACAGATCGCGGCTTTCGGGGATGGTCGCGCAAAATCGCCGAAGACTGCTACGCCTGAGCAATGTTTCCGGCTCCGCAAAAAGTCCTTATCCATCGCCTTGGCAGCCTCGGCGATACCGCAATCATGCTCCCGGTTTTTCACTACTTGAACGATATCTGGCCGCAGGCCGAAAAACGGGTGATGACGAATTTCCCTGTTGCTGCTGTCGCTCCGCCGCTGCAGGCGGTTCTCGGCGACGACATCTTCGTGGATGGATACTTCACCTACCCGGTCAGAATGCGCAACCCACGGGCGTTGCTCTCGCTGGCATCCGAGGTCCGCGCCTGGGGGCCGGACATTGCGATTTATGCAAACGCTGGATCCATCGCCAGAACGCTGCGCGACGGGGCCTTCCTGCGCCTTTGCGGCGCCCGGCGCGTTATCGGACTTCCCATCGACCGGTCCCGGCGCGAACACATACTGGACAGGCAAACCGGGCTGTATGAGCGGGAAACCGCACGCATCGCAAGAACATTGGCGGCGCTGGGCCGGATCGATGTCAACGACCCGCAGAAGAAAGACCTCTGCCTGACGGAAGCAGAACGTAACGCCGCAACAGACATACTTTCCGGCTGGGCGGGCGCCGAGAGATTTATCTGTTTCAGCCCCGGTACCAAGCAGGAGATGAAAGACTGGACCGACCCCAACTGGATCGTCGTGCTCGAAGCCGTGTCCTCCGCCGATCCATCCCTCGGTATTCTGGTCGTCGGCGCGGATGGAGACCGCGCCCGGAGCGACGCGCTGCTGACCCATTGGCAGGGTCCGAAGCTCAATACCTGCGGACAGATTTCCCCACGCGGGAGCGCCGCTGTCATGGCACATGCAAAGATGTTTCTCGGCAATGACAGCGGGCCGATGCACCTGGCGGCGGCGGTAAACATCCCCGCCGTCGCGGTTTTCAGCCGCCACGCGAAACCCGGTATCTGGTTTCCCCTGGGCGACCGGCATCGTATCTTTTATCCGGGTCTCCGCTGGTCGGGCGGCGCACCGCCGGTCGAACGCAATGCGGCGAACGAGACGGATATCACCTCTATCCCCCCTGATCAGGTGATTGACGCCTGTAGAAGTTTTTTGCGTAAACCCGAAAGTTCAGATCTTGTCCGATAAACCTGTGCGCCTTGCCTATTTCGTATCGCACCCGATCCAGTATCAGGCGCCTTTGTTACGCCGGATCGCTGAAGATCCATCGATCGACCTGACTGTCTTTTTCGCGAGCGATATCTCTGTCCGCGAACATTTCGACCCCGGATTCAACCGCCGGATTACCTGGGATGTCGATCTGCTGAGCGGCTACCGGCATGAGTTTCTGCCGGCAATAGGGAGCCGTTCCGGGCTGTCTCTGTTTCGGCCATTCAATTACGGTGTCGTGAGCCGGCTGTTGTCCGGCCGGTTCGATGCGGTCTGGTGTCATTCCTACTTCCGCCTGCCGCATCTGACCGCGCTGGTTGCAGGACGCCTGCTCGGCAAAAAGGTTTTCCTGCGCGACGAGGCAAGCTTCATATCGTCGAATCCAACGGGCATGCGGCGCTTCCTCAAGACCTGTTTTCAACAGGTCCTGAAACGGGTGCTGAACGGTATTCTGACGATCGGCAGCATGAACCGCGACTACTACGCCGCGATCGGCTTCCATCAGGATCAGTTATTCCGGATGCCCTACGCCGTGGATAACGACTGGTTTGCAGAGCGCATCGCCGAAGCCGCAACAAAGCGGGAGACATTCCGTGCCGAACTGGGCTTGGAACCGGGGCGTCCCGTCATTCTGTTCGCGTCGAAACTGCAGCCCCGGAAACGGGCGCAGGACCTGATCCGGGCTTTCACGAAAATCGTTGACGATCCTGCCGCGGGCCGTCCCTACCTGCTCATCGGCGGCGACGG
>Ga0255755_1000739_pt1 | contig 33287 bp, 18 predicted proteins | sample 011ome_18_FD_179955 | JGI IMG/M metagenome (GOLD analysis project Ga0255755, IMG submission 179955) | Coastal salt marsh microbial communities from the Groves Creek Marsh, Skidaway Island, Georgia - 011501BT metaG (version 2) | ecosystem: Environmental > Aquatic > Marine > Intertidal zone > Salt... | reverse complement strand
TAGTATCCAGCTTCGCCACTAGCTAATAATTTACCATAATAAAATGGATTAAAAACTTGTCCAGATACAGACATATCTTCACCAGTAGGTAAAGGGTCTTTTATAGACGCTATCCTTTGATCTTCCGCTGTGAAGAGTCTAAATACTGGGCGTTTATACATTATTTATCCAGTTCGTAAGTCCATCTTATATTAAACGTATATTGACCTGTTTTTGGATTCCAGCTTTCCTGTGGTGGATCATGAAAATATTTACGAATCCCCGGTTCTCTTTCTGGGCTAAGTTCATTGATAAGTTTTTCTAATTGTTCAGCGGTTGGATTTACAGCGCTAGGTCTTCTAATTAACATTTTTCTTCCGGTGTCGTATGGAATCTTTGTGCTATCCATAGTCAAATCAATTGATAGTTCTCTGCTATAGCCAGTTCTACTACCATTGTATTGAAGAATTGGTCCAGTTTGCCTACCAATAACCGGAATAACGCTAAATACATCTCCGGGATACGTCTCGTTAACGGAAATGTTTTCAATTAAAGCGCCAGAAATAATATTTGTTGGCCTATTATCAAATGATAGAGAGTACGTTATTTCTCCAGTATATTCATTCATACCAAGAGAAATATCTAGCGGTTGCGAATTTAATTCTACAGCAACCGTAGAGTTCGCCCTTCTGTAAATATCCGAGGTGTAGCCAAATACACCACTCTTAGAAATTTTATACCATTTATCTAAGGCATTAATGTACGGGGTAATTAGGAATCTTGGGTCTTTTATTCCGGGTTCTTCAATAAGCTCGTAGTCATTATATCTACCACCATAATAACAGCTACTAGGAACAAGAGAGCTTAAACCTTTGATAGTTCCCTGTATACCAACTGTTACAAATGGATTCTGATTGTCAGAGCTAATTGACATTTCATAGTTTTCAAAATCAGTACCAGAAGCAATCAGCCATGTCTCAGTTAAAGAATATGAGCCAGCAGTAGCATCTATTTCTTCGTTTCTAGAGTGATTAAAACCTTGATAATCAGAAGCGAGGTTTAACGCACCGCTACCGAAAAAGCTCGGTGAAATTAACTTACCGGAATCTGGAGAATCGTCCTCTCCCGGATAAGGAGCAACGGGCGTATTTGGATATGAAAACCCTAGTGCGCGCCCCTTAGCAGACTCAACCATTCTTTTGTGAACAAAATCTCTAGCTTCTAGCCACGCTTCCGTTCTACCTTCTGGTCCATAGTGAGTTTTTCCAACAGCAGATAATGTATGTGTAATGACATAGGATCTAGGTCTTATTACATCTCTAAAAGGTATATCTGTACTTCCGTCATATACTTTTACATCGCCAAAGTTTTCTCCAAATTGCTCATCTGCCTCTATCGACCAATTTTCACTAAAGTCAGAAACAAACGCTTGATTAAACTGCCTTAAATCAGCCTCAGTTAGTTGATCAATTTTTTTCTCAGGCGGGTCCTCACAGTTGGCAGCGATCTCGTAACCAGAAGCAACAACAGATTCTATACCATGAACTCCCGACAAAGAGTAGTCACCGCTAGAAGCCATAAGTAAAATTGCGTCTATGTCTACAGTTAGCTCAGAATCTTCAGAAGTCTCTGGCATACTAAGAAGCGTATCTGCCTCAAGAGTGATTGTATAATCAGAAGTATCTACATACTGACCTTCAGCGAAACTAATGTTAGTCACCCTCGGATAAAATATCATCACGGGGTTGTGGTTTTGCTCCACGGAATTTTTATCAAGACCTATCCAGTCGGTTACTTCTACTTTTTGTCCATCTAGAGCAAATAAAGCCCTCAGAGCCTTCTGCTTACTCAGCAAGGCCGCCAGCGCGCCATATTGACCAACATCTTGAGAAGCTGGTCTTTCATGTAAAACAGTTTTATCAAACGCGCAATAAGGTCCACACAGTCTACTGGTTTCTATAACTTGCTCTTCTATTGTGGGCTGTCCGGGTTCTTCCCCCTCTGCTGGAGGATCTGGAGCAACAATAAGTGGAGGAGCTTTAAATAATTCATTATTAAAATTAGATTTAAAGGCATATGGAGTACCTTCATCAGATATTAGTTTGCCATTCAATGTTATTTGATAAGTAATACCAAAAGCTTTTCCTGCACCATCTTTTAGTATCTCGTTACTAACCGAGATTAAGGGCGTTGGCCTTATGGTACATGGATGCTCTGGATCGTTATTGTAATAAACCGTAATTGGCATTAGACACCCCTGACTCTTAAAGTTAATGGATTGGAGCCAGAACCAGCACTAAATATTCCGATACCGCTGGTGAACAGTGTAGCAACACCAGAGGAATCAAACGGTTCAGCACCACTTACGTTTAGAAAGAATGGTGTAGCTCCAAGTCCACTCCCTTCCTGAGCTTTAGTCCAAGAAGTAGTATATAGATTCATATTATTATACACATCTGCTTGATCTGGAGCTACAATATATAGCGACATTCCTGAAGGTCGAATTTTTGCGCTATCAAAATCTGAATTAAAGTTAAACCTATCGAAAGTATAATCTGAATTTAAATCTAACCCACCAACTAAATCGGGCCAAGCATTGTCAATATATATTCCGCGACCTTTTGTTACTAAATTCAGGCTGTTATTTACGCCCGTTCCGTCTAATATCTCTCCTGTAACACTGACAACATATGGTCGATGAGCAACAAAGCCTTTAGCAGCTGGGTCTTTACCAGAAACTTCTAAGAAAACATAACCGCTAGGATTAGAGTAAATTATACCGCTAACCTCGTATGTTAATGATTTCCCGGTAATGTTTTGAGTAACGGAAAGATCAAGCATATCTTCTTTTTTATCTGGTTTTAATCCAAATACTTGAGCGTCAATAATATTTCCCTGAACAGGGATAGTTGGCAGCTGTTCTCTCAACATAGCGTCAAAAGTGTAAACAGAGCCAGCATCCGTCAGGGTTGAGGTAGGATGATCGCCACTAGTTGCGTAATCATGTCTTGGTGAACCAGCAACCAAAGTATAATCACTGTCACCACGATACGCTCTATCTATTGCAACGGAGAATCCAAAGTGGTCATTCTCACATCCAGTTACAGATGAAAGATCTGTATTTCTGTCACTGTATCCTTGGGCGTTCAATTTCTCCGCAAAGATCCAATCTTTTCTTCTTTCGGCAAAGCTAACCATCTGATGGCGGAATGTAAACACGGCGCCGTTATTGAGAACCATATTACCGCTATTTCTCTCGAATTCATCAATTCTAATACCAGAACTTCCTAAATCATAGTAACTATGTTTCGGGATAGCGAATTCAGAACCAAATTCTTTTCTAATAAATGCCGAGTCGCCTTCATAGATATGCTGATGAATCGTCTCAAAGTCGTGCATCGGTGCGCCAATAGCAGCGAAATCAGAATCAATAGTGACAGAATGTCCAAATCTATCTGGAATAGCCGCATTTTCAAGAACAAACTGGGAAGTCAGGTTTACAGTCTTGTGCGCCTTTTGTTCTTCTAGATCAGCTATTGAGGCATTATCTATACCGACATTAATACTTTCTGGCTTTAGCTTCTCTTTGAATCCCCAAGGCAAAAACTCAGATACAGCACTTACGCCGCGACCGGTTCTTTCAAAGTAGAAGGCAGCGCCAGCACCACCCTGCGCACTAACCTGTAACCCAGAGCCAACATCAGAAGCATCATAAGCACCTTTGATTCCAGACCAAGATATTGGAGTTTGACTTCTAAAGGCATTAAATGGAGCGCCAACAATTAGCTTGTCTTCATGTATGTCAATAGAGTATCCAAACAAGTCGCCAGCATAACCAGAGGCAAGCATGTCAAAGTCAATGTAATCTTTACCATATGCTTTCATAAATTCTGGCATACCACCAGCAATATTTGCATCAACGTATAGCTTTCCATCAATCATACCGCTATACCTTGGATACATACCATATTTTACAATACTATTATCATAGAAGTTTTCAATTTCTTGTTCTATTTTTTGTATTGTCTCTGGTGTATATCTTCTGGTAACATCCGAAGGATTCAGAGTATCTTCTTGGTCTGTGTAATTCTCAAGACTTCCAGCAACCCCGCCAAGTGTATACCTGACAGTTTGACCAGCTATTCCCGTTGCGGCGTAGTATTTAGCAGCACTACCCCTTTCTGGCGCTCTGAGTTTTTGAGTAAATTCAAATTTCTTAGTGCCTTCCTGCAAGAAAGAATCTGGCGAACTATCTCTATAAACTTTATCTGGACTTGTAGGATACAAACTTCTTATAAAGTCTTGATTTTCTTCAAGAGCATTATCTCTGAAAGAATTGTTCCCCTGAATCATACTTGAATCACTTATTAATATAATTCTTGACCTTTGCCTTCCACGACTAAAGTTTGTGAAATGCTCCATCTCGTCAGCAACTACGACTGGTCCATCTTCAATATCTTGACCATTAAAGCCATCGCAAATCTCAGAGTTGGGTTGACAGTATTTATCATTAGATGTAGATATAGGTCTAAACAATTCTGGATAAGTAATTACTTTCTCTGGAACGTACCAAGGAACACCAGAACATTTTGTGACGTATACTTTCTTAGATTTGGTGGTTTCATATGTGTGCGTAGTTACTTCAATTGGAAGCAAGCATCCAGAGATTGAAAGAATTCTAGGCGTAAGAGGTCTACCGCCATCGAAATCTTCAGACTTGATAGTTCTCCATTCATTAGTATTGAATGTAACAGTGAATTCTTCTTTATTGTCTGGAACTCTAAAGTCAAACTTGCTTACCCTTGGTTCATTTACCACGGTCTTGTTAAGTTTTCTGTTTCCACCCTCCTCAATAAACTGACTACCTTCGCCACCCGGCTCTGGTGAGAAACTAACACCATCAACGTTTATAGCAATATCGAATTTTTCATCCTTGGTTTCAGAGACCCAGTTGACAAACATTCTGTAGCCAGAACCCGGAGTTACAGGGAACTTCATGGTTGAGTTTGCGTCAATCTTCCAGAACGTATAAGGATTCTCGTATCGCTTCTCAGTGAGTGGATCTAGGTAGTAAACTAGCTTTCTAGTATTTGCGCCAACCTTGATAGGAATATAAGCATAATCCGTAAGACCCGTTTCCATATTATATTCACTAATTCTGTATCCATCAAGAGGGTTAGCAAATGTTGGACAGATTGCAAGTTTTTCCACCTTGGTGTTTGCGGAAATTCTATTAAATCCATAACCAACTGCACAGCCTTTGAAGGCGTTAGCGTCAGAATCTATTTTCTGAGCAATCTCTAGACCCTGTTGATAAGGAATTTCCTGACTGTTAGAATCTGCAATCTTGTTAGAATCTTTAACAAAGTAAGCATTATTGCCTTGAGAATAATATGGTTTAGATTTAAGAGAAAGTTCATCACAGATGTATTCTACGTGATTAGCAATTTCTTGATCCGGCGAGTAAGTCAAGATAATTTTCTTGTCACCTTGCTTCATCCATTTCTTTATTCTCGCAACATCTGAATCTTGCGGTTTTGCGGCAGGATTAGCAATCCAAAGAACATCTACGGTCGCCGGAATATCACTTGTATATACTACCCCGGAGGATATGGCATGACCACCCTGCTGTAGAACTTTAACAACTTTAGATTCTGCAAACGCATCCGTAAACGAATCTCTACCAGTCCAGCCTCCCAGCTGATTAATGTTAGAAGCATTATTACAATCTTTCATAACTAGATTGTTGTAGAAATAAATATTCTGATCTTTGTTGTTAGGATCGTTGATAGGATCTGAAGATTTACCTAAGCTAAAGTCTGTTTCAGCTTGCATAGAAGCCATAAGAATAACTTTAGATGTAGTTTCAATGTTGTCGCTGAAATACGTTTCTTCTGTAGCCCAAACGCTTTCTGGAGAAACAACAACTGTTTTTGGAGGAGCGTCTACATTATAAGGAGTTCCTTCGGCCTGCATGAAAGAATTTCTATTTTTAAATGCATCTGGATCAAAGTACTGACCTCTTTCAAACAGATTAAATGTACCACTCAAAGTAACAGGATTGGTAGTCTGCACTAACGCAAATTCTAAATCATCTATCTGATTATCAGCAAAATCATAAGTTTTGGAATCTCTTCTTATAACGGTTGTTATTATGCCAGATAGCTCTGTAGTGCATTGTTCTTCAGTTCCACTCTGAGCAGGAATAATCACTGGGGGTCTTGACTTGTATTCCGCTGCGGTCAACACAGGAACAATGTCTTGATATTCTTTGTTCGCAAGTTCAGGTTTAACAATCTCTGGATAGAAACTGCAACTCTGCGCCGGATTAGGATTGTCAAAATGAAACGGCCAGTTGGTCTTGTATTCAACACCGCCATTTGGAAGAACTACACATTCCGAATCCCACTCTGCTCGCAAATCTCCTAGATGTTCGATTGGTAATTCGCATCTAGAATTTTTATCATCACATGGTGAGTAAATTTTAAGTTTAGTGAGATTGTCTTTAGATAAATCAATTCTAATATCACCAACACCGCTAGCAAACATGTTAGGGCTAGTGACATAAACATTATGACCATATTTAGGTCTATGCGCTCTAGTTATGTTGTATCTATCTTCGTTGTACTGCTCTTCTGTGACACCGGCAGCCAAAGACTCATACTTGTTTCTAGCGGGTACAATTCTCATTCTAGAATCTAATTTTTCTAGAATTTTATTAATAATATTGTTAGATTTTTCATATAGACCGTTCTGCTCCCAGATCGGATCATTACCAACCAAGACAAGTGTTCTATCTCCATATGATAACCAAGTTTTAATATTATCAATAATCTCGTCACTGGCAGCGTCTAGCTCAGGAGTTATAATAAATGCCAAGCCAGCATCTTTTGGTATTTCAATTTCAGAGAATGGCAACTTCTCAAACGGTACACCGAGTGGCGAGAAATAATCTCCCATACTCTCGTAAGAAATATGAGGACCATTAGTGTTTCTATCTAGATTGCCAAACCTTGTGAATTCTACAACTTTATTATGGTTTATGTATTCTCTGGATTCAAACACCCTAACCGCGCCCGCCTGCGCGTATGATGCCCAAGTATCCTCAGATTCACCCCAAACATTGAAGTCATCAAACTCGTTAAACGAGTCAGTTGGCGCGCCAAAAGCAACAATATTTCCACTTTCAGAAACAGCTGTGCTAAATCCGAGTCTTGATGTTCCAGCAAACTCAGCAGGTAAGAATGACCAAGTACCAACATAATCAATATCTCTGTAGTCATACTTAAATACTTTTTTATACAAATTAATTGGAGTTAGACCCCAGAATAGCTCATCGGTTCTAATGAAGAACTTATTAGGATGATCTAGCTCTAGATAAATTTGTTTACCTGCCGCCAAAGCGCCAGACGCTGCTAGCAAGGTGTTGTATCTCGCTTTTTTCTCTGGAAGTCTAAGATCTAGCCACTGACCTACTTTACTGTATAATCTTTCGTTTTCCTTCTCGTCTCTTTCATAAATCAAGCATGGTTCGATTGAGTAAGGAGAACCGATAGAAATAACATCAGAGTTTTCACTAATAGAAACAGAATGACCGAATCTATCATTTAACCTATTTCCATAGAATAGTGAAGCTGGGTCATCTCCGTTCACTCTATTTTCTTGCTCTATCAAATTCTCATCTGGAGAAACAATTTCTTGAACAAGATTAAATGCTCCACCTTCATTCTCAAATATGAACACTCTACCGCCAGATTCAGGGGGAATCTGGAATTCATAAGCGTTTGACTTTGCCCACTCTTGACCTACGCCGCTGGTTAGATAGATCAATGCGTCATTTTGAGCTAGATTTCCGGTAGCAAGTGTTTTGTCCATAATCTCGACAGACGCTTCGTTCCAAACAAAACTATCTGAAAAGATCTGGTTTATGTAACCACTCTGGGCAGTGGATTCTTCTAAGTTTTCCACGCCGCTGGCGTATGCATATTTTTGATAGAAATCCAAGAACCTGTCAAGCGCACCTTCGTAAGCGGCTTTGTTGCTTGTAGAAGGAGTGTCGTCACCAAAGATCCCAACTATAGGAGCTATGCCGCTATAGATGTGAGCGTTAGTATGTGGGAATATTTCTTTAAACTTATTTTGTATTCCGCTAGAGACATGGTTTACTAAATAATCATAACTATTGTTGACATCTAGCAAATTGTCAATATACATATGATGGAACCAAGGCTCACTAGGTCTAACTGGAAGAGCGCTGTCTCTTTGGTCCGAATCTATAATTTGACAAACAAGAACATTTACATCTATTCTAGGCTGGAAGTCTCCATCGCCAAAATTCCAAGGAGCGGTGAAGTATTTATATAATCTCTCATACTTCGCGGCTGTGTTGTGGATAGCCGCCATCTTATTTTTGTTGTACGAGAACTTATCTGTAAACACAACCATTAGAGCAGGAATACCAGAGACGACAATATCATCAAAGGTTCTACTCCAAGCAGCACCCGGAGCGCCAACAACAACGGTTTCTCTTTCGCTGTTGCGCCCAATATCTAGTGAGTATCCAAATTCTCTTCCTTCTTGACCAATGCTCCATTTTTGACCAGAAACACAAAACTCAGGATTTCCTCTATTTGGATAGCATAATAGATTTTGATAAGTATTTCTAATGTAGTCTCTTCTGTAACCAGAAGGTAGCGTTAATTTATCTTCAAATAACCAATTGGCTTTTAGTCCCGGAATATCTGTATCTCTTCTGTATAAGAAAACAGCTCCCGCATTTTCGATATCTACGCCCTGTTCGTCTTTTAGCGCATGATACGGAGATCCTACAGCCATCAGATCTTCTTTTACCGATACTGTTCGTCCATACTCATTGGATTGTTGTCTGGATTCAACTTGAGTTAAATCTTCATTGCCAGTAACATATGGGAAATCACCTAATAATTTAACACCACTATATTTAATGTTTTGAGTGCAATCATCTGGGCAGCAATCGCCTATGGTATCTGGTCCACATATTCCGTACTCCCACTCTTCCCAGTCTCTAGGAACTGGAATTGGCGCTGTGTTACCAGTAGCAATTTTCATTGTGACAAAATACGGCGCAGAAGGTGTTAAGCCAGTGTATTTTCTAATACCGTAATAATCACCAGAGTAGCCAACATCTAGGTTCGTGTATGTTGAAGTTGCTCTAAAGATACCGCCCTCATTACAGGTCTCCGGTCTCCACGTTATGTCGTCCGTTATCAACGGAGGATCTATTGCTTTCTTCGGGCTGTCTCCTGTGCAAGATCCGTATCCAAACAGATCTACGCCTCTTATCTCATCGTCCGCAGGTATAGACGCATAAACATTATCTTCAAAATCTATATCTGTGCCATAGTTATCATTATACCACATCAATCTAGTAGCAGATTGGTCAAAGTAGTTAGCTAAGAATAACTGTAGGTTCTGAGTAGAATCAGTTAAAGTGAAGCTATCTCCGGGGAGATTATTGCTATAGATAGTTAAGGTCAATGCTTCCCGAAGAATACTTGGAGCAACCGTAAACAAGCCCATGCTACTAGAAGTGTAAGGTGAAACAAAGCTTTTCCTACCGGCGGACACAAGAGAGACAACTCCAGAAGAAGATCCAAACTTATCACTTTGAGAGTCTTGCATCAAGAACATCGGAGATGTTTCTCTCATCGCAATAAAGTCTTCACCGCTTGGAGCAAAAGTAAATAGTGGTAAATTAAACCCACTAGCAGGTGTACCAACTTCATTCAAGTTCATCAACAAAGGCATATTTATATTTAATAAACCTTTACCGTGTGTTACTAGACTTAGTGGAGGATTATTACCTTGACCAACAACTCCCTCCTGATATGCTCCAGCTGTAAAGCCGCCAGCAGATGTGCTACTCCATTCTCTACTGTCTCCAGAAGCAACGAGATAGAACCCAGAATCAGAAACAGTTTCTTTTCCGACAACCATTAAAGGTATTCTTTCTGTTCTCAGTTGCTCGCCACTGGTAACTAAAATAAATCCAGAGTCTTGTATCTTGAGTGGACCAAGGGTCATCAAAGTTATACCAGAAAGATTTGGATATAATAGGCTTGATCCGGGTTCTAGGCCAGAAGCGCTAAGTAAATTTAAATTTAATGTACCGCTAACTGGAGACGGATTTCCACTGGTCGTCAAGGTCATTTGCCCTGAAACATCAGTAGGATTGATAAATGCGTCTTCCGCCCTAACGTGAGCGCTAAACATATCTATTCTTGAATGGAACGCTGGGCCAGATGGGTATACCAAGTCGTACTGCAAGAACATGTCATCTACATCTGTAGAATAAAACTTTTCTTTAAATTCAGAAAGTCTTGCATTGTATGGGAATAATGCCCATTTCTCTGATTTGTCACAGTAGCTATCGTATGTAAATTTACTGTCAACTCTAATTAAACAGGTAGACGGTTCTAGATAGTGTATATCTCTATTTACAAGTCCCCAGTTTGGCTCAGAAAACTCTGAAACGAATCTCTTTAAAAATTCTGGCTCTTTGGTCTTCGTGTACAAACTAACAATAAGTTTAGGACCAATGCTACCATCTTCCCAAGCAATATTGTTTGTATCTGTTTTATGTTCTAATATTGTTTCTACAACCAAAGCCTTCTCTGTGAAGTCATAACTATCTGGAAGACTTTTTCTAATCCTTGGATATGTTGAGTAGAAATTATCAGCAGTATCGCTAAGGTGGAATCTCAAGAAGTCATTCTCAACCTGAGTGTGATAAGCAACACCAGAATCTACGCTTTGTGGCATATCAATCTGCGCATACTGAGAATAACCAGAGCCGTGATGGTTAATTGTAAAGTTGACAAGATCAACGCCAGCGGTTTTGCCTTTTATGCTATTTAGGTTATCAAACTCAAAGTTAAATGCACAGCGAGTAAACGCACCTAAATACCAATCGTTGTATGTATCCTCATCCAAATTGCTCCAAAGCTTGTAGGCATCTGAAGAAGGATTATCGGAATTATCCCACCAGTAAACTCTATTATTTTCTAAGAATTTTTGAGCTGTTACCTTCAAAGGTGTCGTTGTTTCGTTTTCTACTATGTTGCCGGAAGAAACGCCAAACTCAGAAACAAACATATTAAACCCAACGCCGGAACCCGGAGAGTTTCCAAGTTTAAGCGTACTTGCGTTAGTATTGATTGCGAACGAATCCGAAGAAGCCCTAAGAACATTCCAGCCTGATTCAAACTCATTATCAGTATATAATTTAAGTTTATTGTCACCCTCATCGTTATACGTCATTATGACGCTAAGAGGGAATTGATATTCTGTATATGGGACCGTATCTACAACTTCGTGTATAGCGCCAACACTATCTTTAGCAAATGCCGCTATATATCCGCCAGAGTAAGCAACCGCAAATTCTAGATCGGAAGCAGAGTCCCACTTAGAAACAAGAACACCGCTTTCAAATAGATTGTATGTTGCGCCAGTAGCGTCTACGTCTGGAGTAAATCTCACATAAATAGACAGCCCGTTACCACCATTACTTCCGTAGTCTATGTCACCAAAGTCAACATAAGAATTATGACCTTCTATTCTAATTATATTCTTAAAGGCATCTGATATTTGACCGTAAAGATCGTGACCCTCAAAGTTAAGAGCGCCATTGGAAAGTGCCGTCCAGTCGGTGGTCTTATAACTACTTGTGTATCCCGGAAGTTTAGATGTAAATATATTATTATCTAAGAAGCGCCAACCATAGTGACTAAAATGATAATCTGTAAGCGATGTGTTTAAAGTTCCGGTTAGATTGCCGACTACCGGTGTTATTGTCGTAGACTTATCTTCAAATATATAAAAACCAGATATAAATGGATAGTCTAATAGTGTTTTAGTGTAGCCAAAATTAAATGCGGTATTGAATGGGCTAACATAAGTACCCTCCATACCCCTCCATCTTCTTGAGTAGTTAGATTTTATTCCAGAAGGAGTACCAAAAGCATGTGGAATATTTTCTATTTTAGATATTGGACCATAGCCAGAACCAGCATTTATAACAATATCGCTAGAAGATTGTCTAGACGTAGGATAGAAACCGCCCTCGGATCTCCCGTCGTCCAATCTTATTAATTGTTCACCACCCTGTGTACTGAGTTTAACAGCGTTCTGAGGATTATATCTAACGCAAATATAAGCAGAAGCAATACTAGCGCCGGTCGGTAGCGGATAGATGTCTAAATACAATCTTTCTAGCATTGTGCTTATTTTGTAGTCTCTTGACCTACCAATCTCAACTTTATCCTCGTAAATCTGTAGAGGTATCTCATACCACTGGAAATCAGTAGAATCTACCACTGGGTATGTCGCAAGAAGATAGTGATCACCACCCCTTGTTATATCCGATACTTTTTCAAAATATTGATCTTCATCTGACATTGACTCGAATGACATACCGAGTTCGTCTACACCCCTAAACCCGGAAGACATGACGGATAGATCGCCGTCGTTACCGAGGAAGGTTGTAGTGTCCGCAACTGGATCTGATATAAATACACCAGAGGTATTCTGCAAGAATCCGCTAGTAGCGGTTGTCACGTTTAATAAACAATCATCACTGTATCCAACAACGTCTAAAACATAATCTCTAGAGCCAACAGCCTTTTTAGCTAAAACTTTAAGCGTCACGGTGTCGATATTAAAGAAGTTACGGTCTATTTCGTCGTCAACTTTGTTTAACGTATTAAATGCGCCAGAAGGTGTAAACCATATATTATCTACGCTTTGATTGAACGCGCCATTAAATGCGCCCAAGCTTACTTCTTGCTCTGAAGCAACGGAATATCCAAACCTAAGAGTTAGCTTGCCAGAATTTTCCACTGGCCCCATAGAATCTAAGGTTATATATTTCTCAGGATTTCTATCTCTAAGCGCTTCTACTAACTCCACCTGACCGATAGGCGTTTCGTTTGTGTAAGAATTAGTTGACCATATACTACTTACAGAGGGCCATATTCCAGAATCGTATGTGTAATGAGGGAACATAGTAGGAAGGAAACATTTTTCTAACCTTCTACCAGTATCAGTTACCTGAGTAAACATCGTCACATAGTTTTCGTCGTAAACACAACTTCTACCACTGTTACAAATTTCTATAGCGGAAATTCTCAACGAGTTATTGAAAGCAGAAAAACCCTTCTGGTCTTCAGCGAACGACTGATCGTAACCGGTAGTAAATTCACCGCCACGATCTTCCGCCACAATATCAAACGATAAATTGTAGCCAACGTTAGATTCTAAATCTGGATAACCGGCATCCCATTTATGTTTCTCTATAACTGTGTTTTTATTTGATGTTCTTACAACGGTTGTGTAGTTTATATCGTTTTGAAAATCAGAATCACCCATGAACACAATATCATCGTATCTAACAACGAGATCACCATTTGGATCTTCAAACCTGATGTTTTTGATTGTGTACCTTGGCGATAGTTTTGAATCATTCGTTGTTAATGGGGCTGATAGCCTCATTCGCAGAACCGTTTTCTCTGGTTCTATTAAAGGTTTCGACATACCAAGTTTGCAGAAAAATTCCCCCTTGGTGTCTGGAGCTATAAGCTGCATAAAAGTATCTTCATCATCAGATACTAACTCGGAATCGACCATCCAATCGCCCGTAAACACACCTTCATTAATATTTTCATAGTGAGGTATGGAGTTATCCTTGGTGAAGAAGTCGGATACATCTACATTACCGGATGGGTATAATTTTTGAACACACGCAAAATCATAAAACTCACCATTATACTTGTCCACAAACCCGGTTGTTAATTCACCAGAGCCAACGTAATCTTGCGTAAAACCATGTGAATAATGACTAGTACTAAATATCGTTCCGGTTCCCAATACCTCTTTGTCATGCGCCTGCTCTATCTGTAAGTGTGGAGGTGAATTAGATTCTACGAAACCAACACCGCTCATACCGCTCGCAGTAACACCAAATATTGGATTAATAAATGGTAGATCTTGGTAATAACAAAATTCTATCTCTGCGTCAATAACGCAGTCTGTATTACCACAGTCATCAATAACTGTTTTCTGACAGAGCTGATCTATTGGAAAATCTAAATAAGTTCCAGAGACATACTCTAAAGAAACTACGCCGTCTTTTTGGCCGAGAAAATCGTAATATAAATGCTGGGGGCAGATTGACGGAACTCTATGCTGAGATAAACGACAAATCTCCGACTCGCTCAGTAGTCGCGAGAAATATCTAACATCATCCATACCTTCGTTTGGATATATATTAAAATAATAACTTTCCTGAGAGTTTATAAACATTAGGTTGTCATAAAACTTCTCTATAAGACTACCATTAAGATAATAACTAACGCTGTTCTTAACCTTATCAAATATAAGAGCATGGTGATTCCACCCCTGCCTTAACAAGCCTACAACATTGATATATTTAGTTTTCAAGTTACTAAAAAGCGCTGAAGAGCTAGACCTATAATTTACTCTAATATATGTAGCGTTGTCCATCGTCAAGTTGAAAGATGGAGTATTATTATTTCTCTGCTCTATTATTTTACCATTAGTAGCTTTAGAGAAGAGCGCCACAGAGAATTCGCTAGAGCTGTTTACTAGACTACTTCTAATAGTAGAGCTATTGATAAATCCGTCAAACGGTTTGCTATATATATACTTATAGCCATCATCGTCAAGCTTTGATATTACGGGGCCGTTCCAATCTAGGTAAACAGAACCAAGTTCGTCAAAATTTAGCTTGTCTATTGATTTAGATGAATCTATACTGTATATTGCATGATTATCTTGAAGATGAGATTCTGCGATATCGTGAGTTAGAAAGTTAAATGCATTATTTCTAGGAACTTCTACAATACTTCTATTATTAGTAAATGATAATAATTCGACTAACTCTCCATCACCATCAATAGATCCTGTAACTAGATAGTGTCCTGTTTCGCCATTTACATTATACTTATGATCACCAAGAGAATCTGCAACCCTGTCTTGTGGGAATATCTCAGAAACCTTTGTCCAAGAATAATCACCATAGCCGATGTGTTGATAATCATAAACACATGCAGATTTTTCTTTTCCTACTAAGAATCTCTCACCGTTTGAAGACAGGTCAACAAAAAGACCTATTCTAATTTTATCTAGATTGTCGTGATATCCGTCGATAGATGGAAAAGCGGGGTCTGAGTAAATATCTTGAGAAACCCACTGGTTATCAAGATGCTTCCAAACCCTTAGTCGGCCATTAAATCTATCATTAGTATTTGTGGAGTCAATGTATGGGTCAGTTGCGCCAAACAAGACACAGCTTCCATCCTGACTCATAGATAAATCAATTACGTCAGTTCTGTCAACGCTCTGGAACCAACTTGTATATTTAGTATTATTTCTATGTGTAAAAGTTTCTAGTTCTTTTTCGAGAACCCAGTTACCATCTTCATAATTATAAATATTTATATGAGCAAGAACATTTTCCTTGTATGGTGAATTATAACCCACCGGACGATATACAGCTAGTCTTTGTCCATCTTGTGAGATACAAACTAGCGACCCGAAAACCGCCGATTTAGAATATGAGCTTAACTGACTGTAATCACTAGTCGATATTGTTGCTGTTGTATCAACACTGAAGAAATTTCTAAGATTATCTCCAATCGGTCTTCCAAAGTTACCATCTATATTACGCTTGCAGATGTAAACAATGCCTTGGGCGGAAGAATACTCGCTTATAGCGCCAATAACCAGCGTATTACCATCACCGTCAATAGATACGGAATTACCGGGCTTAAAACTGCTATCAATTCCATTACAAAGATGTTCTCGATGCCAGCTATCCTCTGTTTCGTTATATGTAAATATAACACAAAACCCACTAGAGCTATTACCATAAGCATAAGGAGAGCCAACAACAATTACAGTTCCATCATCATTAACATCTAAACACTTAGCGTTCCCAAACTGTATAGCATCATGACCAAAATCAAACAGTGTAGCATTAAGACCAAGGGAAGTTCTACAGTATAGGGTTTTAACGGCTTGCCACCCTTCTACCTTTTTAAAGATTGTTATTTCACAATCTTGGTAAATATATCGTCTTTCATAAATATTATCAGTAAAACCTTCGTCGCTACCGTAGACCGGTTTGGCTACAACGAGGGTAGATCCGTCTTTACTAATTTTAGACAGTCTTCTGTTTTCATATCTTTTTTCTGGATAGCGATCATCGCTTGTGATACGATCTACATTAGCAAATTTGTAATTTAAATTTTTAACTTTATTATAATTAGGATCAAAATTAGAAGGAGATATAAATAATTCTTCACTTCCTATTTCGCCCAAGTTGATTGCTATGGGGAGTTCGCTATCGTATTCAATATGGGCTTGAGGCTCATTATTGATGTCGTTAAGCAATTCAAGCTGACTGTCTGTAAGGGGATTCTCTATGGTGATATCATAAAGAGGACCACTACCAACAGAAGATGTAATCAACGTAGGTTTTGTGCATTTTCTTTTGATTCTAGAAGATCTAAGATAACCGTTGCCGACGAGTTCTTGATCTGGCCTGCCCTCCACGGCGCATACGGCAGAAATAGCGCCCGCACACATTATATTTGCAGACAGACTTTCACAAGATTTAATAGGGCAATCCGACATTTATGCGTTCCTGTTTCGTCTTAGTTTTCCTAGTTGGTTAATCGAGATTTCATTTACAACAGCTGTTAGTAATTCTTCCTTAGCCGCATCTTTCATTTGGTTCATAGCTTGAGGCGTGTTAATAACAACATCTACTCTCGTTGGAGCAATTGTCATTTCAAACTTAAAGTTAATCAATCTATTTACAGTTTCGCTAAACTTGCTAAACGATGTGCTTAGTGTTGATGCGATGTTCTGTAGGGCGGTAGTATCTATCCCAGCTGATCCACCACCTCTCTCATTATTATATACACCATTTGTGAAAGTTGCACCCCTATTCATGGCGCTTAGTACTGCTTTATTATCTCCCCTCTCTACACCTTTTCTATTTACAACATATTCACCGGGCGACAACATCGCAGGCACCGTGTCTGTACCGCGAGGCTTAAATATCGAACGACCTCTTGAAGCGTAGATTGGAAGAGAGCCACCTCTTGAGAAGTTGTACGTCCCGCGCCCATAAGCCATAGCCCTAGCCCTTTGCTGCCTTTCTAGTGCTTGTCGTTCTCTTTCTTTTATGTCTTGATTAAGTTTTCCTCTAACTGTATTAAGTTTTTCTTGTTCTTCTGTGGTAGGAAGTATATCTTCAACACGAGCCTCTCCTTTCATTATTGCTTGTGCCTGCTCTGGAGTGAATGTTGCGGAGAATTGCTTTCCTGAAGCTATATCAGCTATATCCTCTTGCGAAAAATCATTCTTCGATGCAAAATTCGATGGAGCTGCCTCTATCCTTGCCTTACCGCCAGCCGCAGCGCCTAGATCAGCCTTTCTCTTCTGCTCCTCTTGTTTTATGGTTTCTGTCCACTTTTTAATTTCTTCATTGGTTCGTTCTAAACTTTCTTGAAGACCTGAAATTTTTTCATCAAGAGCTTTACTAGAAGCGTCATTGGCTTCTACGGCCAATTTAATATTACTAACGGCATCTGTTAATGCTTGGTCAGCACCTGCCTTTTGTTCTCGCGCATTTCCTAAGTCTGATTCCGCCGAAGCTTTAAGGGCATTTGCAGCATCTTCTTGAACCTGAGCTTGAGCCTTAACTTCCTCTCTAATACCTTGAATTTCAGGTGTATCTTCCGTTAGAACATTTGCCATAGATTGAGAGATAGCGCCAGAAACCACAGCGGTATCTGCCGCTTTTCTTTTTTCGTCTACATCCGTTATTGACTTCAGCGCTTCGCCAATTGCGCGAGGTGAAAATTCCTGTAAAGCTTCCGTATTGCCGGAGGTAAGGGCTTGCCTTGCTCCAGCAGACTCTTCTTTTCGCAGGAATGTTTCTATATCACCAACGAGCAAAGCATCTATAGCCTCTCTATCTAATTTCAACCTTTCTTTTGCTAATTTTAGCGACTCTCTTTTAATTTGAATATCTTCAGCTGCAACTTGGCTTGCGGCTTTAATTATATCTTTCTGCTTGTCTATTTCAATTCTTAATTCTTTATTTGCGGCTTTATTTGCTGGATCTGTTAAATCCCGCTGCGCTTTCTGTAGTTTTACGGAAGCCTCTGAAATTGCTTGAGATAAACTTGCACCATCTGTAGACACATCTTTACCAACGCTTTCATCAACTCTTTTTTGAAGAAGCTCCATCCTCTTTGCGGTATTGAAACTAGCTATACCAAATTCATCAAGTATTGCAGCCGTTCCCTTTTCGGCTTCAATAGAAGCGAGTTTCGCCTCAAGAACTCTTTCCTCTGCATTATAAACTTCTTGTAATATTTTAGCCTGATTGCTATAGGCTTCATCAATTCTTTTAAGGCTTTCAATATCTACGGTTGCTCCAGCAGATAATCTAGCCATCACTTCGTTCATTTGAGTAGAAACATCTGCGCCAAGATCACTGAAATCAATATCTTTAAATAACTCTTCGGTTTGGTATCTTAGAACTTCTCCTATTTTACTATTTTCACCAAGTTCATCTGCTAAAGCTGCACCTAAAGCCTCTTGGAACTTCTGTGGATTAGCCGCAAAGTCAGGATTATTGGCTTTTTGTTCAGCTAAGACTCTTGGTAAAGCAGAAGAAACTTTATTTAAGTCACTGAATTTACCCGTAGTCTCATCTATAGTTTTCTGAGAAGCGCCAAAAGATTTTAGAGTTGTCGCAATTGAGTTTAGATTGCCTGAAAAATCTTCAGTATTTACAGCTGCGCCATTTGTAACAGCTTCTACGGCTGATATAGAAGCAGAGAATTGATCAAAGTCTCCAGTGATTTTAGCAAGATTATTTGACAAAGATAAATTTAAACTTTTAACAGTACTATCTAAAGAAAACAAACTTGTATTTAAAGCCCTAGAAACCTTTAACGTGTCAATTATATTCTTCTGCTGATTTTGAAAAGCTTGCCCTAAAGCTTCTGCTTTTTCTGGAGAAAGAGTTCCCTGAAAATCACCGACTTCATTTTCTATTGAAGATATAACATCTTGGAATGATCCGCCAGCGAGAATAGTCTGCTTGTTATAAGTGCTTATTGCGTCTTGAAGATCATCTAGCTGTTTAGAGGTATTAGCAATTGCTTTTTCTTCTACCTCTTTTGCTGCCGCTATGGATTTTGTTGCAATCTCTTCATCGGTTGATCCTAACCCGGTTGTTTCAGCTAGCCAGTTTCTAAAACTCCCCCCGAATCTATTTAGATCGCTTGCAATTTTTGTATTTGCCGCTTTTATCTCGGCAGCGCCTTGGTCTATTGCATTTTTAAGGTTTTTAGTTAATTCTCCAGATTTAAATACGTCTGCGGCAGTTCTAGTTCCAGATATTAAATCCTTTGTTGCCTTCGCTTGTTCTTTTGCATTTTCTTCAAACTCTTTAGTTGCCTTTGCAGCAAGAGCTTGAGCATTGGCGTTGGCTTCAATTGATGCTAATGTATTTCCCCCAAAGTATGACGCAAGATTGATACCAACTTTTGCGGCATTTTCTCCAAATAGGGAAAACAAAGCTGGGGCTTCTTTTAAAACACCCAACTCTTTAATTCTTTCTACGTTACCCTGTTTTACAGCGTCATTAAATTTATCTTGTAGGTTTAATCCAGCCTTGACTATAGAATTTAATGCGCCAAAAGCGGTGACGCCAATTCCGATTGGACCAGCAAATCTAGCTATAGCGCCAAAAGCTTTCACAGCGCCGCCAGCCGACCTACCAATAAGATTAGCTGCTCTACCACCTCCCAGTCTACCTCTTATTGCCCTAGACGTTCTTATAGGGGCCGAATTTCTACGTCTGTTTGCTTCAGTGCGTCGATTTTCTCTTTCCCCCATAAATTCATCAAAGTCTGCATTAGACATATTTCCAGAATTAAAAGATTTACCTAGTTCTCCATACCTTTTGCTTGACATGGTAGGTAGTATTTTTTTACTAGATCCCCCTCTAGCGATAGTTTTTATAATTGGACCTAAGTCTTTTAAGTTTTTACCAAATAAAGATAGCGCAGTGCCAGTTAAAAGCGTTAGATTAGAAAATTGATTGAAAGCTTTCGCAGCACTAAACGAAGTCGTAGACAATTCACTTAGATTTTCCTCTGCGCCACCAACACTACTAGCCAGCGAATCAATAACCGTAGGAACCAAGAAGAGTGCGTTTATTGGATCAAAGCCACCCCCGCCTGAGCTTGATGGTCCACCTTTATTAAGATATTGAACACCTCCAACAGCGCCGCCTTTAGCAAAGCCTACAACGCCCTGTTTATTCATGCGGTCAAGATTAGCTCGACCGATGCTAGAAGCAGATTTAGAATTTATAACAAACTCGCCCGGAGTCAACATTGCCGGAACAGTATCACTACCAGCTATACCGCCGCCAGTAGCCTTCTTTTTAGGCTTTTTAGCTCTTGGAGCTTTGAACAAGGGTGTATCTTCATAAATACCATCGACAATTAACTCTTGTTTAATTTGTCTTAATATTTTTCCTTTTAGGTTTTCTATACTACCAGCTTCCATACTAGATTTAGCATCTACAAATTTTGACGGAAGCGAGTCAAAGTTATCTTTAAGTGCGCCACTGAGACCATTGGGAAAATCAAAAGGTCGATTAGGATCAGTAACACTGTCAAAATTACCACGATTCTCAAACAAAGATACGACATTTTCAAAAGCATCACCAATTTGAGTGGCGCGCAAAGATCTAATAAAATTACTCTTAGTCGATTCATCTAGGCTTACACCGCCAAGACCCAGATCGTTGCCAAGAACGTTACCAGCTGTATTCAAGCCAGCAACCATGCCATCTTCTAAAGCAGATCTAAAAGTTTTAGATGTCTCTGCATTTAAAGATTGCCTAGTAACCTTAAAATTGGTCTTAGAAAATCTGTTTGTAAACGGGTCTTTTCCACGCGCAAATTTAGCGCCGGTTGCAGCTCTGCCAAATTCTTTTTTAACGTCATCTACACTAACGGGAACAGTAGTTGAGTCTTGACCATCCGGGTCTAATATAGCCGCTCCAGCTTTCTTGAAATCAACAATGCCGCCAGCTGCAAATTTTTGAATAAGACCGCCTAAAGCTTTTTTTCGTCTTTGTGTAAAACCGCTACTCGTAAATTTTAGCCCCTGCTTAGACACAGCATTAAGGGCTTTCGTCTTGATGTCTTCATCTGTCTTCTTTGTCCTAGCCGCATCTAAAAACTTAGGAACAGGAGTCTTTTCTATTGATTTTCCTAAGCTTGCGACTCCTACAAAATCAAATGGTGTGTTCCCGCCTTTAGCTTCAGCGGGTTGATTATTCGCTGTTTTTGCAAATTTTCCTACTATCTGCTCAAAGACATATCCATTAAGAGAAGATTTGGCTTTATCATCTCCAGAAATATTAGACAGTGGATTTTTAGGAAATCCTGAATTTTCTTTACCAGCATTTAAAAACTCGTCAATAGTATTAAGAGCTAGAGTTGTTGCTTTAGACCCAGCAAAATCTTCTTCCTTGGGACTTTTAATAGCTAATTTACTATAAGGTATTTCTACATTAACTAAATGGCTATCAGGAAGGCTTTTACTACCTTTTGGTATTATACCTTTCTTTTTAAGGACACCCAGTGGCTCTTGTGATTTCGATAGTAAATTAGACTCTGGGGTTTCACCTTGCTTTGCAGCAACATAGCCAATAGAATCTTTAGGTCTAACAGTTCCGCCAGATGCATACCTATTATTATTCATCTGAGCAAGAGTACCTGCACCAATTTTGCTCACACTACTTTTGCGTATAACAAATTCTCCCGGTGTAAGCATAGCCGGAACAGTGTCTCTGTTGCCAGTTCCGGGAACCACACCGCCTGTCGCAAACCCAATAGGACCGCCAGCATTTCTACCAGTTACGCTACCGCGAAATGCTCCAGCAAAACTACCAAGCCCTTTAGCTATTTTAATCCCCGCAAAAGCCGCCATGAGTGGCAATATGGGTTTAAGTGCATCGGCAACACTAATCAACGCATCAGCTAAACTCAAAGTCGTTTTAACTAAGACTTGGAAGCTGGTCGTATCAGCTAAACTACGGATAAGAGATAAGAAATTCTCTCTGGTTTTTGCCATCTGAACGGCTAGAGCCTGTTGAGCTGTTGCAGCATCTTTGTCAAGAGATCCGGCGCCAGCGACTGCGGCTTGTCTAGCCCTTTCCGCCGTTTCAAACTGTTGCAAAAGAGGGATAACTTTACCGATCTGACGGAATCCACCAAGCTCTTCTGCAATTTGAACGAAGCGAATATCGCCCTCTTCCAACCCTTTTAGCGCTTGGCTTAACTGTCTGACGGCATCGAACGGTCCAACAAACTTACCATTTAAATCAGTAAGCTCTACGCCAAACTGTTTAAGGAACTGAATAGTTTCAGGTCTTTGGATACGTGTAAAGATTGTTCTAAGACCGGTTGCAATACTCTCTGCACTTTCACGAGTCGTAGCACGAACACTTGTGAACAAACCAAGAAGTTCGTTTAAATCACCACCAGCCGCTTTAAACACACCACCAGTACGACGAACAACGGAGATCAAGTCACCAGACTCAACAGCAAACTGCCCAGCAACAGCATTAATAGCTCCAAGTTGATCTTCTAGAGCGCCCACACCTTGACCAAACTGAGCTAGAATAGCAACAGCGCCTTCTGCTGTTTTTTCGATATTTTCAAAAGTTGGGGCTAAGGTTGTCTTAGCTAAAGCCGAAAGTGCAACCTCTAGCTGTGCAGCCTGAAGGCCGGTTTGAGCTAAGATTCTAGATGTTGCCAATAAGTCTTTACTAGCAGTACCAAGATTGGTAGAGAGGTCTGTAATCGTTCTTTGAAGGTTAGCAAGAGCCTGATCAGTGGCGCCAGAAACCTGCTTAATCTTAATTAACTCACGCTGAAAATCAATAGACTCTTCAATAGCGGCAGATAGCCTGTTTGTAAACAAGCTAACCGCCCTATTCGCAATACTGAAAGCAGCAAACCTTTTGACTGAAACGCCAAAGTTTTTACCAAGAGCTTTAGCTCCTTTGTTCAGTTCATCGACCTGTCTATTAACATCAGCTATTTGCCGTGAAGCCTGCCTACCGTTTTGAACATTTAAGTCAACGGTAATACCACTAAGTTGTCTTTGTATTTGATTGACAACTTGGTTTACATTTCTTGGAGCTTGTAGCTGTAACTGCGCAGTTAAAACAAAACGTGACATATCGTCTCTCTGGTTATGGTCTTATTTCACTCTACCCAATTAACTTTCCGTAGTTTTTACTATTCTCTTCTTTCTCTTAGTAGGAATTACATAATCAGCTTTAATTACATAATTACCTTTTTCGTCTAAGGGGTTGCCATCTATATCAACTCTTTCACCCTTAGCGTTAACAAAATGACCAAATTCATTGATCTTTCTGCCCTCTAAATCAACTAAGTCTTTATTGTCGTCAACCAAGCTACCTTCTTCGTTAATTAATTCAAAATGTTTTAACCATTGATTTTCAGGTAAATTGTTTTCATTCTCTGGATCATAACTATACATCATTTCAGCTAAAGCGCCAGCAGCAGCAAAAGCAATTTCATCCGATGCTCTATTGTTATAATCTTCTATATCTTTATACACCTTTTGTCCGTTTTCATAGTAAGTACAGGCAGACACCAAATAATCAAATCTAGCGTTGTCAGATATGTTTTCAGCGGTGTTTTGCTCAAAGTTACTTTTTTCTATAAGAAGGCTTCTAAGTTGATTTCTAAGAGACCTCATTTTAATAGCAATTCTCTTGCCGTCAGAAAGGGGGATTTTCTTTTTACCATCCCCAAGATACAAATCTTTCTCCAAGGTAGCTAAACTTTGAATAATCTCTAGTTGTTTTTCGGTTTGAGCTTGCCCCCAAATACCTCGTTTTTCCATAACTACGGCTAGTTCATCTTTGGTTTTAATACCCTCGTCTAAACATTCATTCCAAATTTTAGCCCTATAAATATCAGCCCTCTGAACGGCATAAGCATTTGGAGACGTTATGTAAACCTTAACTTTAGAGCCGTCTTGCTTTGTAACTTCTACATCTTTCTTATTCATTATTTCCTTCCTTTCTAGTTTCTTTTACAGGAATAACATTTCTATATTTTAACCAGTTAACATTGTACTGACTTAATTCAGCATCAATATTCCTCGCTTGCGCATTACCTTTGTTTAAAACTTCCTCTCTGACTTTTTGATATAACTCATACATCAGTTTTTTTTCTGCGGTTGGCACTTCATCTATATCAACCTCCCACAAAAATCCAAAATAATTCTCAATAGAACTTAGCGCTCCGATCATCGTCGTTTCAACTTTCTTTTTTAATATTTTAGAAAGTCTATCTTTAGAGTCGGATGTATATTTATCCTCTTTTATCTTCTTATACTCTGCGTGCTGTCTAATTATATTGCCATAATCATTATCCATTTCTACCTCCTAAACTTATCCCTGAATTGCTCATGAGACCTTTGTCCCATTTTTAGTCGTTCGTCTTGGAATTGGTTTTGATCCATTTCACCTTTTTTTTGCAGCTGATTAAATCTTTGCTTTTTAATCATTTTGGCTTGATGTGTATTCATCTGATTTATATTCTCGGCATCTTGTTTATTATCTGCCATTAGAAATACTTCTTGTGCATTTGCTATTTTAGAATTGCTTAATTTGCTTTCTACTTCTGACTCCATAATAGCATCTTTCCTTTTTCCGGCTTGGATACTAAACCAACCATCTAGCATATCATCGTCGTTAATAACTTCTTCCGATGGGCAGTCAGGGGACTCATGAACATTATCATACATCCTAGACCATATCAAAAGACTTTTTTGGTCTGGAGATAACTGTCTATCTTGATTAGAAAATAATGAGTAAGCGCCAGAGTCTCTTAGCACCCAAACAGAGCGCCAAGGCTCATTTCTGGCAAGCTCTCTGATACTCTTCTCTAAAAGCAATGCCTTATAATAGTGATTAGATATTAACTCTATCTTTAAGTCATCTAAATTACAAGGTTCATTATTAATGTATGTACATCTTTTAAAGAATTCTGCCACTTTCCCTATGTTGGCTATACCTTCACAAGAATTGTTAAGATACTTTGTCTTTTTTTCTAGTATTTCTGATAGTTGTTTCTCTCCTGCCCTAATACCCCGTCTGATTTGCTCCCTTAAATTAAACCTATGTCTATTTTCATAAATTCTTTTTTTCAAATTGTCAATATCTTTAACTAAACCTTCTTCTCTTTCATCGTCCTTATCTGTCCATAATTCTCGCGTTCTCATCCAATCTAATACATCGTCCTCCGTCTTGATTCCGTCCTCTAGGCATCTTTCATAACCTTCTTTAAATTTTTCATTAATAAAGTACTCATCTTCAATGGTGGGAGTTTTAATTGTGACTAATTTATTCTCAATATTTAAATTATAAATCCCAGATCTTATCCTAGAAATAAAATACTCCCGCTCATGCTGCTTCATACAAAACCTCACGACGGGAGTAAATGTTCATATTAAATTATCCTTCCAAAAAATCCTATCCCACAATATCTCTAATTTAACTAAGGGTTATATCTTCCAATCGTCCTGTCGTTGTTATTGGCGTAGTTGACAAGTTGTACATCACTTAACCATGCCGAATCAAGATCATTCGGAAGAGCTGCGTTTCCAGTACCCATAACCGCTTGATTGTTATGACCAAGCTGCTTAACGTCGAAGTCATTAAAGTTAGAATATGAGTAAGTGTTAGAAACATTACCACCAGTAGCGTCACCTCCACCATAACTGACAGACGATAAGCGGTTTTTAGTACCCAAGTCAAAGGTAATACCACATCTAATAGGAATCCAAATTGTTTCCTCCGAGGTATTGTTACCGGAATTAGCTGTGCCGAATAGATCAACATCTCCAACCTCTGCCGCCTCTACAAAGTCGCCAGAGGTAGAAATTGCTTCAATTTCACATGAAACTTCTACAGGGAAAGTTGCTGGTCGGTAATAAGGAGTTTTTCTACCAAGCTCTAAAACGTCATCTCTACTAAAGTCAGTACTAATATTAATACTTTGCAGGTGGACTCTAGGCGACTTTGAGGCGCCATTCCAAGCGTTTCCGTAAGACGGACTGCCTTGAGCAACGCCGTAGATACTTTTAGGTAGAACAGCATACTGAACTAAAACATCTTCTCGTCTTTGAATACCACCAGAAGCGCCAAAGTCGGTGTCGCCAGCAGCTAGAGCCATCGGGTCATCTAAGCCGTCAAAAAGTGTTACAGTTGAATTAGTGATGTTTACAGCTGCTCCAGTTAGCCATCTCTTGTCGTTACCAACCAAGGTTACGGACTCAGTAATGTTTCCGTCAGTTGGGATAGAGTAGCTAACGCTTGAGATGTACATGCCGGTACATCTAACTTCGACCTCTGCGCCTCCAGAATTGTCCGTTGCCGAAGCGATGTGATTGAATTCTTCACCAAAGATACCCAAGCTAACATCACATCTTTCTTTCGATCTAGCCAAAAGACCGCTAGCAGAACTACCAGTAACTCCCGTCGAAGCCATGAGGTAGATAAGCGGATAGCCATCTAGGACTTTTTCTAGAGTAACTTCAACATCTGGGGTACCTTCGATATTTTCATAAATCTCAATTTGACCAAGTTCAAAGGCTTGCTCCAAGTTAAAGCTGGTAGTCATACCAACGCTTTGTACGCCGTGAATCGGTTTAGGTGCGCCTGCTACGTGTCCATGTCCAGATTCAGCAATGGTTACAATCTGACAGGAATATAGAATTCTATTGTTTACGGACATTTTTAGTCTCTCCTTTGAAAAGAAAAATTTTCTATTTTATTATACACAAATTCTTTAAATATTTAACTTAACACACTCAGTAGTGTATCTAACTACGCCTCCAAAAATATCCTGTCCTACCATTTTCATCTCTTGAATTGTAACATTCGTAAATCTTAGCTTTCCTCCATTGTGAGATTCCAGCAAAGCCGGGTATGGCAAAGCGCTAGGAACCGGCACGCCCCTATAATCCAATGGATAATCATTACTGGTATTAACAGAATTCATATCCAGTAAAAATATTGTTTTGTCACTTTGAAGCGACACAACATCGAGCAGTTTGTTTCTTGTCATTTCGTCCTCTGCTATACAGTGAAATAAAACATCTGTATAAACAAATTGACCACCGCCAAGTTGATATGGCTTAAATTTCCTGCTTGGAACGACCTCTATTGCTATGGCGGGAAGTTGCAACCTAGCTTCAGGAGGAATATTCCAAGAGCTTTTATCCTTCTCGAAAAAAGAGCTTGTTGGCTCCATTGTATCTGTTTGTATCTCTCTTAACCAAGGAACGTTATTGGCGTATACAACATTAATCCACTTATAACTATATTCAGTTTGAACCTTAGCTGTAGTTGATATAGGGCTATCAAATATAATCCGCCCATTGAAATGATCTACATAAAAACTATAAGGGCCAGTTGTGTCCGTAGGATAAAACTGATCATCAACGTAAACACCCGAAACGCCAAGGTGATCTTCATCTTCACTAATTAAAGGCGCCGGTGTATAATCAATCCCGGTTTGCCAGACCCAATTTTTTCTAAAACCTTCCCAAACTTGACCATCAGCATAATTACTATCGGATGAAAGTCTAAGTCTACTATAGTCACTACCGTTGGGAGAAAGTTCGCCTAGCGTTACATTAAAATAGTTACCAATGTCCAATAAAGCCCAGTCAAAATACTCAATTAAAGCATCTTGTATTGAATTTGTAAGGTTGTATTGATGTATGTCACCAATACTTTTTAGTGGCTCATAGGTCATTATGTAAATATCTCACTAATAGTCGCACTTAGTTCTTTGTCGTTGCCGGATAGCGCCCTTGTAATAAAGTTATTCTCAAACGTTCCAGAAAATTTAGGATCTACCCTGAAAGACCCTCCACCCTCCATAACACCTCCCCCAGACCTTCCTTCTGAATCTGGCTTGTATTTATAACCAACAACAATAATTCTATCACCAGCCGTTAATAACCAATCTAGCCAGTGTAAATCCGCCCCTTTCTCTGTTATCGTATGACCTTGAGGTAAGGCTAACAGATTTTGAAAATCCTTTGGCTGAAAAAGAAAATCTATTCCACCCTCTAACTTTTCATTTAATTTCTTAATATTTATCTGTGTCGCATCAACCACAGCGCTTACAATAGCCTCAACCGCCGACTCGCCATTTCCAGATCTAATACCAAACTGAGCGTTAAGTGAATTTGACTGCCCCTCGGAGAGAAGGCTTTCAATTTCTGGCTGAGACCTAACCCAATTGTCAACACTAAACTTTAATTTACCAAGAATCTTCCTATTTTTATTTCTTATAATTTTATTAAAATGCTCTGCAATTGCCTTATTTATATTCCTCTGTATCTCTTGATTGCTTCCGAGTAATTTTACCGTTATCATATTATTCCCAAAAGCAAGCGAAGTATCTTTCTTGACCTATTCCCATTGGAAATGGCTCACCCTTCTTCTGAAATCTAAACTCTCTCAAGTCTTTAATCGTTTTATGAACAATTATTTCCTTAGCTCTCATAATCTTTGGGAGATCTGTAGCAAAGAAAATTGTTTGAACACCTCTGTCTGGAACAACCAAATTACCGCCCGGATTAACCCAGCTTTTGCTGTCCCAATAAACTTTTAATTTTATGTCTTCAATTTTTTCCACTTCTTTGATAGTTTTATTATTCCTCTTGTAGTCTCCACCTCCGGGTCTACGGTGAGGGTTAATAGATCTATTATCTGGAATATTATCATATGAATTATCAATAACCTCAACCTTTTCGATGTATACAAGCTGACATGTTACGCCAAATATATTGAACGTAGAATCAACCACATCGTAGTATTTGTCGAAAACAGACTGCGGTATTTCAATTGGCATTTTATTAACCTATGGCGTGTCGGTAGGTGAATCACCAGTGTAATATCTTACATCGTCGAATCTTGTATCCAGTCTAGCAACCATAGTACCAGAAGGAATAAAAGAATTTACATCTGGATCTCTAGTTCTATTTTCACCGGTCTTGCTTTGGTAAGTTACCATAGACCCGTTCTTTATAGAGTTTGAACCAATAATTGGCTGTAAAACGTCTGACATTTTTCTCTCCGATTGTTACGTTACGTTAGTTGAATTTTGACCCAATTTGTACCATTAGCTATCATCAAATAATTGTCGCCAGTGCTAAATGCCATTACTCCTGCCTGATCCGCCGATATGTTATTATCCGTATATAAATTAAATGTTGGAATCGCTAAATTACCGCTACTATTTATTATCTGATTTACGCCGTCTATGTCGTCAAACCTAAGAGGTCTGAAAATAGGGTAGTCGCTAATACAACCACAGTCGCCAGATGGTCCAGCAAAAACGTGAGCCGGTGGCTGCTTTTTAAATAAAATTCTTTGATCGACTATTCCACTTAGCTCAATTACATCGTCTGTTCCAGTGATGTCGTCAACCTCATTCCTCAAGAATGGTTCTAGTTGCCTTCCGTCAGAATAAAGTGGGCTAACTCCAGAGAACATAACCCCAGAGTCACCAACAATAATACCAGAAGAACGAATTGTGGAATCTTCTATCTTTCCTAAAACGTCTACTGAGTATTCAGGTTTACCAAGAACTCCTAGCCTTTTGTTTTGATTATCCCAAACAATATCTTTGTCATACGAGAGTATTTGATTAGACCCCCAAAATGCCATACCGCTAGCATCAGGTTGTTTAAAATCAGACTCTCCGCTAGCAGTAAATACAGAAAATTTAGCAGGATAAGTTACATAAACCTCTTTTATACCAGCGCTAAAATTAACCAAATTGTCAGAATTAGTACTCTCTATAGGAAATCTAGCTTCTATATAATGATTAACCGTATCAAAAGCATAAACACCAGAACCTATCTCGTAATTAGTGCCATCTGATATTGCATAATATAGGCCGTCGCCAGAAGAATAAGCAGAGGAAAACCTACTGGAGCCAGCAACTGCACCGTCAAGGTCAAGCCTGCCAGTTCCAATCGAATAGCTTTTCTCTTTTATTCTATCTGAAAGATTTATATTTGACATAATTACCTACTAAGCTACTGTTGGAGCTGGGCCAATCATTTCAGATCCGGGATTCATTGCGTATACCACAAGGTCATTCTGAGTTGCGTCAACAGCATTACCCGCATCTTGCTCAACCCTGAAGTGAATACTACGGAGCGCAGTTCCGTCATCGCCGTTTCTTAAAAGTAATCCGACACTGCAAGGTTCCATGTCTGAATAAGTTGTTATTTGAGTATTCAAACCGTTGCTATTTCCAATGGCGACATAATTATTATTGTCTAGAACACCACTGTTAAACGTGATCTTATATGTACCAAGCGCAACTCTTTGGATTCCAGAGACGTTGTAATAACCGTAAACAGATGGAGGTGCGCCACCAGAGAATGAGATCCAAGCTTTTGCGGCACCGTGGAAGCTATCGACCGCGCTTTGATCTTTATTGAATTTTAAGTGACCAGAAGTTCCAATTAAAACGTCGTCACCTACGGTTGGACTGTTGTAAACAAACTTAATACCATTGTCGTCACTGACCCCGTTTACCTCTCCAGAAGAGTTAATCCAGTTTGAGTCTAAGGCAAGGTTTCCTGCCATCGCCCTAGTGCCGTTAACATTAAGATATTGACTGTGAGGATCTCCTGCCGTCAAACCCCCCAGATCGTTGTGTTGAATATTTCCCGGACCAAGCCAAGGGTCAGTCTGAATACTTACACTATCTACAGGACTGTTTGGGAATAAAAGGCCAGACTCAGGAACAAAAACGCCACCAGTATTTCCAATCTTCTTCGCTCTTACGTCATTGAAGAAGGGGAATTCTACATCTGTATCACCGCTAGCGACAATTTTATTAATGGAAAATGCAATATCTTCCATGTTGTGTCGGACATCTTCAGCGGAAATAAGTCCAGCATTATTGTCCGCTAAATCTGTACTGATACTGGCAATCAAATCACCAGAACTTTTCATCGTAGGCATTAGTCTCTCCTAATAATTAAAATATCCACCCGATCTGTGGTCCGTGTTATTTCTAGTTATACCATCTGCACCCGGAGCATATGGACCAAGTATTGCATGACCAGCAACACTACTACCCGCCCTGTACTCTAAAAGTAAATGTTCGTATTTTTCGCATAAGTCTTTATACAATACAGTTAATGTGGCCGTAACACCTCTAAGATCAATTGCAGAGGGGCCATCTTTAATGGAAATTGCATTTCCAGACTCACTGCGTATTTCGCTACCTATAATTATACACGAAGCGCGTAAACACGCTAAGGTTATGAAGGCGTTGTCTTTTGTTGCGTTATCCGTTGGGTCTGGAGATAATCTACAGGATTCTACATTAATATCATAACTGTTGTTAAAATCTACATTCATTATCATTAACTGGGAAGCAACCAAAATAGATGTTTCTATTCTATTATCGCTATATTTATATGTAGATGGATCTAAGTCGTTTACTAGATGTCTGACGATTGTGGACATTTGACCTTGCCAGCTCATAACTACCCCTATAAATTACAGTGTACTTGGAACGAATGAATATCTGTGTGAAAAGTTCCACTCCCGCCGCCGAGAAAAACCTTCCCTTGTAATTTGTACTTACCAACCTCGTCTAAATCTCCAGCCACTGCGTCATAATACATTACACCCGAAACAGAGCTTCCGTCATCAAGTCTGAGGGCAGGTCTATTTAATAAAGTGTCACTTGGTTTTCTAAAATCCACCTGAAGCGCCAGCGCCCCAGATATATTTACCAGATCGGAACCATCCTTAACAGTAAGGAGAAATCTAGTTCCTATGTCGTTTTGATGTATTTCGCTAGCCATTTATTTATCCAACTTACTTATTTGTGTCCGTGATAAATGATTCTTCCATATTAATATACACTATGTTGGCGTGTTCTTGTTTAACGTTGATATCTTTGACGAGTTCTTGATCTATTGATATATCATACCCTAAAACTTCACCATTAAATGTCTTAGTCATTTCCTCGGAGGTACATAACGGAAATTCGTTGTGACAAGTTCCAATAAACATTATGCTGCCTAATCGTTAATAGTAACAGTTGTGTTTACAGAGTTAGCGGCCAACGCTACTAATACCCTATTCACATCTTTATCTGCGATTTCTACTGAAAATTGTGCCATTTTTTTTCTCCTGCAATAGAATGGTTTATTTAATTATACACATATTTAGGGTTAACCGTAAGAAACTCTTAATACCTGTCCGCTATCCCACACTACGCCAGAAATTCCGGGATCAGAAGTTGGTAAGTTAAATACTTGTAAATATCTTCCAAATTGCGCTAACTTTAAATCTCCATTAGCGTCTACGGAAATTATTGGTAATCCCGTAATGTCATTTACACTAAATATTGTACCGCTAGAAAGATTATCTGTAATTCCAAACAACTGACCCTCTGTACCCTCAAAGGCGAGTGCAGTCCCAGAAGTACTAGCGCTTGCGTAACTTGACAAGACTTTCATTCTGATCGGCGTGTCTGTAACACCAGAGCCAGTAAATACCATCTTTGGTATAAAAGTGTTGTCGGAAGTTAGGTCTATTTGCTGAAAGTTGCCACTTCCGCCATAAACATTAAATTCAGTACCCACCAACGTCAAACCGCTTCCAGCTGTATAGCTACTATCAACTGCACCACCGTTAAAATGTAATGCTCCACCACTTATATAAACAGCGTTAGTTGCGTTGGTCGGAATACCAGTAGCAAGATACACACCTCTATCTGCGTATAAGGTTGTACTATTTGCGTATTCTCCCAGTTTGAGATCGCCACTTGCGTCGTATTCTATGGCCGTCAATCCAGAGATGTCGGAAACACTAAAAATGGTCCCACTAGAAAGATTGTCTGTTATGCCAAACAATAATCCTTCTTCGCCCTCAAACAACAGGGCGGTTCCAGATCCCGTCGCGCTTTGATAGCTAGACAGAACATTAAGCTCAACGGCAGTATCAGTTGTTCCACTGCCGCGAAAAAGAATTTGAGGTTCGCCACTTCCGGGCGTGATTAAAATATCTTGTGACATTGTTATACTCCGAATCTATGTCTTGTGGC
>Ga0255755_1000736_pt1 | contig 33331 bp, 30 predicted proteins | sample 011ome_18_FD_179955 | JGI IMG/M metagenome (GOLD analysis project Ga0255755, IMG submission 179955) | Coastal salt marsh microbial communities from the Groves Creek Marsh, Skidaway Island, Georgia - 011501BT metaG (version 2) | ecosystem: Environmental > Aquatic > Marine > Intertidal zone > Salt... | reverse complement strand
AGATCCAGAACAGAAAAGAAAAATTATTGGTAGAACTTTTATTGATGTTTTTGATAATGAGGCAGCTAAATTAAAAGATGAGATTCATTTTTTAGCTCAGGGAACCATTTATCCTGATGTAATTGAATCTTCTGAATCAGAATCTAAAGAGGCTAGGGTGATTAAATCTCATCACAATGTTGGAGGTCTTCCTGATGATATGAAGATGGAATTAGTTGAGCCTTTACGTGATCTGTTTAAGGATGAGGTTAGAAAAATGGGTTTTGAGCTTGGTCTTCCAGCAGAGATGTTAAATCGGCATCCATTTCCAGGTCCTGGATTGGGAGTTAGGATTTTGGGAGAGATTACTCAAGAAAAAGTTTCAATCCTTCAAAATGCTGATGCAATCTTTATTGAAGAATTAACTAAGGCAAGCTTATACGATCAAGTAAGCCAAGCATTTTGTGCATATCTTCCAATAAAATCAGTTGGAGTTGTTGGAGATGAGAGAAGATATGCAGATGTGATAGCAATTCGAGCGGTTGAGACAGTTGATTTTATGACTGCTACCTGGGCTAGGCTTCCATATGAATTTTTGGCGCATGTCTCCAATCGAATTGTGAATGAATTGGAGGGAGTGAGCAGAGTGGTTTATGACATTTCGAGCAAACCACCAGCCACTATTGAGTGGGAATAAAACAAATAACATGAATAAAAAAGATGATTCTGGTCTCATTAGCCCTCCTCAGACGCAACTAGGTAGTCTTTTTGAGCACTATAAAAACGGACGATTAAGTGACGCAGAAAAGCTTTCTTTAGACATCATTCAAGATTTTCCAAAGCATCAATTTGCTTGGAAAATTTTAGCTACAGTATTAAGAAGAACAGGCAGAAAGTCTGAAGCCGTAGCTGCGTATGAGACAATAGTTGCATTATCTCCTCAAGATGCAGGAGCCCACAATAATTTGGGTAACACACTCAAAGCACTAGGCAGATTAGATGAAGCTGAAGCCAGCTATAACCATGCCATAGCATTGAAGCCTAACTTTGCCGAAGCTCACAATAATTTGGGTAGCACACTCAAAGCACTAGGCAGATTAGATGAAGCTGAAGCCAGCTATAACCATGCCATAGCATTGAAGCCTAACTTTGCCGAAGCTCACTACAACCTGGGTAACACGCTAAAAGATCAAGGAAGATTAGATGAAGCTGAAGCCAGCTATAACCATACCATAGCATTGAAGCCTAACTTTGCTGAAGCTCACTTCAACCTAGGTATCACGCTAAAAGATCAAGGAAGATTAGATGAAGCTGAAGCCAGCTATAACCATACCATAGCATTGAAGCCTGAGGATTTTAAAACTCATAATCACTTATTGATGTGTTTGTTTCTGCAAGATAAAAAGTCCGTTTTTTTTGATGAATTGGACTATTTGATCGATCAGGATAAAGCTAGCGCAATTATCGGTTCTCTTACTTGCCGTTCTGCCTTGAAATATGGGTTGAAAAAACCGAACATATTTTGCACGAAACCATTAAATTATGTTTTACATAATGACTTGAATACTCGATATGACTTTGAAAAAATATTTGTAAAAAAAGCAAAGTCTATACTCAATGAAAACCGGATTTCAAATAGAAGACAACCTCTTCTGGTGAATGGTAATCAAACTTCAGGAAATATATTTGATATAAAAAGTGATGACACAAAAGAAATTCAAAATATCATTCGAGTTGAAATAGAAAAGTATCTAGAAAAATTCAAGAGTAGCGAGGAGGGATTAATAAAAAAAATACCAACTAACTATAGTCTTTATGGCTGGCTCATTAGTATGAAAAGTGGTGGTAATTTAAAGCCTCATATCCATACTGAAGGCTGGTTGAGTGGAAGTATATATATAAGTGTGCCTCGAAAATTAAATGTTGACAGCGGCAATCTGGTTGTCTCCTTAGGTGAAGAAAATGATTCTATTGGTAAACGTAAAAACGAGAAAAAAACAATAAATGTAGTGACTGGTAGTATGGTTTTATTTCCAGCGTCTCTCATGCATTATACGATTCCGTTTGAATCAGAAGAAGAGCGTATCGTTTTAGCGTTTGATGTGAAATAAAAATAATTATGCCAAATAATTCTCAGAGTTTATCAGATCTGATGCGTTTGTTGTTTCCTAAATAATGTATATCATTAACGATGAGAGCTAAATTTTAGCTCTAAAAATTCAATTGTAATAAGGCTTTACTACATGATTAAAAGAATATATCTAAAGATTTTGTATAAATTAAAAAGTCTCTTTCAATACTTCAACAGAAAAACTAACGCGAGCATAGTAATTCCTCCTGAGATAATTGATGGCTCTTTTAGAAAATCGAACTACAGTTCAGCAAAAACTAATTTAAAATTTATATTTCGTGCTGATAAAAAAAATGTTGGAGACTGGTGGTGTCCACCTTGGCGATATTTTCAATTTAAGCCCGGCATTGCAGGCGATATTTTAAATCCAGAATTTAAAATTAATGAAACAGACATCTTGATATTGGGAGGAGGCGGTATTGGTTCAGAGTTTTTTCGCCCTCATCTAAATCGAATTAAAGAAGCTAAAGCTAATGTTTCTATTTTATGGGGTGCTGGTGTAGATTCTCTGAATAATAGAGGTAAAGTTCTTTCCCATGGAGACCATGACTTGTATGGAAATTATTTTGATTTTTTAGACGAGAAAGGGATCAGAGTTTTTTCTAGTCCCCAGAAATTTAATTATGTTCCGTGTGCATCATGCATGAGTAATCTTTTCTTTAAATACCGAGAAAAAAAGCCAAGAAATAAAGTAGGGGTATATAACCACAAAAGAGTCAGTATTCTAAATGCTTGCAACCAGCAGCATATCCCAACAGCAGATAATTCAGGCGATAACATGGAAGAGAAATTAGAGTTTTTATCTGATTTTGAGTACATAATTACTAATACATACCACGGAGTCTATTGGTCAACACTGTTGGGGCGAAAAGTTATTTGTATCCCCTTTAAATCAGGTTTGTTCTCTTTCAAATATGCACCTACTTATTGCCTAGATGGATCTGTTCTAGACAAGCATTTTGAAAGAGCAGTTGCATATGAAGGCGTACTTGAGGAATCGCGAAGAATCAACCTTGATTATTATTTCATGCTTGCGAATAAATATGATCTTGTTTGATTAGTTGTTGCATTTAACGCTGTGAAGTATAGAGCAGAAATTGACGGCTTAAGAGCACTGGCAGTATTGCCAGTGATCCTATTTCACGCGGGCTTTGAATGGTTTAGTGGCGGTTTTGTGGGCGTAGACGTTTTCTTTGTGATCAGCGGTTACTTGATCACAACCATCATTATTTCTGAAATGGCTGAAGAAAAATTTAGTATCGTCAATTTTTACGAGCGCCGCGCTCGTAGAATTCTACCAGCTCTGTTCTTTGTTATGGCTGCCTGCCTTCCGTTTGCTTGGCTTTGGCTAACACCAATTGATCTTAAAGATTTTGGGCAGAGTTTGATTGCAGTATCTATATTCATTTCTAACACTCTATTTTGGTGGGAAAGTGGTTATTTCGATACGGCCGCTGAGTTGAAGCCATTAATTCATACTTGGAGCTTGGCCGTTGAAGAGCAGTATTACATATTATTTCCAGTATTTTTAATACTCACTTGGCGACTGGGCATTAAGTGGATTCTAATCGTATTATCAATCATATTCTTTCTTTGCTTGGGTCTGGCGGCATCGGCTACTCAATATGTGTCTCATCCAAAAATAATATCAGGCGCATTTTATCTCCTACCCACAAGGGGGTGGGAGTTGCTTGTTGGCGTCTTTACCGCTTTTTATCTTAAGTTCAATGCTCATTCACAATCTCATCTCCTAAATCAAGCATTCAGTGTGCTTGGGTTTGGAATGATCCTCTACTCAATTCTAGTTTTTGACGAAGCAACTCCTTTTCCAAGTTTATATGCTTTGATCCCCACTATCGGAACAGGTTTATTGATTCTGTGCGCAGTTCCAAAGACTCTTATTCATAATTTATTAAGTCTTAAACCTATCGTTGGTGTGGGTTTAATTTCCTATAGCGCCTATTTATGGCACCAACCTTTACTAGCATTTGCCAAACATCGATTCTTTTTTGAAGTTTCAGATGTTTTACTTATTTTAATATGCCTAATTTCACTGCTGATAGCGTACATTAGTTGGCGATTTATAGAGGCACCATTTAGAAATAAGCAGAACTTTACCCAATATAAAATCTTTGCGCTTTCCGCAACTGGAATAGTAGCATTCTCTGCGTTGGGATTATTCCTCCAATTCGAACCCGTGCTAAATAAGGCGCCGGGTAAATTACAAAATGTTCAATTCGAATCACTGGGTGAAAAGAAGGTAGTCCTAGGTGAGGTGTGTTTGGATGAGGATGTTATACACCAACAAAATTTTTCTTTTTGTACATTTGGTGACAAGGATTCAGATAAATCTCTTGTTTTTTACGGAGATTCACATCTTCAAGCTCTTCAGTATTCGCTCGATCATAAATTGCGAATGGGCAACATAAAGGGGATTTGGTTGCGCAACGTTTTGGCATGTGAAACAACTGTTTTTACGACAAATAGCAATAACAAAAGTCATCATAAGCTTGAATGCCCTACTAATTACCTTGAGGCACTAGATTATTTCGCTGATGCGGACTACCTCGTGCTCATTAATCGTTGGAGCATGAGATACTTTTTCCCTTCAAGTGAGATTAATCAGCCACACTATACGAGTGAGTCACTTGGTTGTGAGGAGAGGGACCTTCCATATAGAGATTACTTGCCGATGGATACATACGGATTTAAGGATCCGTCTACCGGAAGCATGGCTAAGGCTCTCGTAAATTTGTTAGAAGTTTCAAATTCCAAACTCAACACGGTTGTAGTTTATCCAGTGCCTGAAGTTGGTTGTAATCCATACAAATACAACCTCCACCATAAAAATAATACTGGCTTAGAGCTAGAGACTCTCTCTTTTCCTGTTGAGGAGTATGATAAAAGAAATGAATTTGTTATAGGCACATTTGACGAATTCTTCGAGCAAAATACAACCACTGTCATTCCAGTTAGATTGAGATCAGCCCTTTGTAATCGATATGGCATTGAAGCATGTGTAGTAATAGAGGACTCGGTTCCTTTCTACTTCGATGATGATCATCTATCAGAAGCTGGAGCGGATATAGTGGTTAAAGAGATTTTGAAGGCTATAGAAAGCGGTAATTGAACCAGAAAAAGGTGTTGTAAAGAGGGTTTAATTTTTTTTTATAACCACAATTGTACTTAATTCTTTGATTGGTGTAGAGTTGATCAATTAAATAATATAGGATTAAATAATATAGGAACTTAAGACATTGAAATTCCCAAACAAAACACACCTTAAATTGAATGAATTTGTAAAAGATTATGCCTATGAAATGCAAAAGGCTTACGATTCAATTGACTTGGAAGAACTGGATAAAATTGCCTCTTTGTTAATTAACTCAATTAAAGACAAGAAGAAGATATATTCTTGTGGCAATGGAGGTTCTGCGGCTATTTCAGAGCATTTTGTATGTGATTTTCTGAAAGGATCCTCTACCGGCACTGATATTTCTCCAGTAATTTATTCTCTTTCAAGTAACGTACCAATACTTACAGCAGTTGCTAACGATATAGACTATGAGAGTGTTTTTTCTTTCCCGTTAGAAAGGTATGGAGAAAAGGGAGACATCCTTATTTGTGTTTCTAGCAGCGGCAATAGTCCCAACATTGTAAAGGCTATTAAAACTGCAAAAACTTTAGGGATGATTACAGTAAGCTTTGTAGGTTTTTCGGGTGGCAAGGCAAGAGATGAGAGTGATTACAGCATACACATACCCAACGAAAATTATGGAGTTGTGGAGGACACCCATCATAGCTTGATGCATATCTTAGCTCAGTACGTGAGAATAAAGTCATTGACTGACGAAGACGATTTAGGAAATGTAGTTTTTTAGGTTCGTCATTTAGTGAAAAAATTACACTAAACTTAACTATGCTATTCGTAATTAGAAGATATCATCTACTGTTTCTCACATGAATCCTCACTAGACATACTTTGCTATTTGAAAAATCCTCCAGCAAGAAAAGATAGTTGTTAATAGAAAAAAATGGGATAAGTAATCACTATAACTATAACTATCAATATCAGGATTTATGTGAACGATTGTATTTCGAAAATATCACATTTCGGTATGCAAAACCCGCTACTAAAAGCAAGCCAAGGCTTGGCACGTGGTGCCTTGAAGCTGTGCCCCAATTACTAGTTCCCAAAGACCAAAGTGATTCTATTAATAAGTATGATAGAAAAATAAATAAATAAAATCTTCTATTTCCAAAAGTATTGTGTGCAACAAACATAGGTTTGTTAAGATAGGTACCTACTAAATATTTCAATGCATTCCAGATTAACCAAAATCGCAACATATTTTCTAGTAAAGGAACTACATCAACTATAGATGAAATATTCCAAGGCATTGGCTCAAACAGGTACTGAAACAAAAAGTAAGGTAGAGAAAGAATAAGCCCACCGAGCCCATTATTTATTGCAACCTCAGTTCTATAATTTGCCCGTGCATCGTATGCGTCTGACAGGGTTCCCTCTTGATAGATTTGGACAGCTGTGCCCAAACCATCATCCAGCCGGTCACCATATGAAGTAAGACTCATGAATAACTCAAACCCGTAAAACAAGCACAAAATCACGATAGGAGTAACCAAAACAACCTTAGTAAATGACACACCTTTTCTGTTTCTTGATGTTGTTAGAAACAATGTCCCAGCAATTATAAAGACACCGAACGCGAGAAGTGCGCCATGCAATGCTCCCATGCCCACAATGGCTAGAAACAAAAGAAGCCAATGGGCATTCGATCTATGAAAATAAATTTTTAAGGCTGCATAAATAGCTAGATTGACAAAAAGCAGTTGAAATGGTTCTCGCAGGGTAACGCTGGTATACATTAATGAAGTAGGTATCAAAGCATAAATAAGCATGACCCTCGATTGGTACAACATATTAAATGATAAGATTCTCATAATCCGAAGGAGAATAAATGCGGATGCAAGCCATCCTAAAGCAGATAAAGCGCTTCCCAAAAACAGGGAATCAGTTGTAATGAAATAGAAAATACCCAAAAGATACGGATATATATAAGTTAATACAAACACGTCGATCACAAAATCTTGGGAAACATCAACAGCCACAAAATGAAACCCAAGGGCATCATCACCGGAGCCATAAGTCGGCCCAACAAAACCATTGTAGAAGGCAAGAGCAAGGCGTAAAAAAAAGCCTAGCCACAATATTAGTTTAACTCTATTCATCTGAATCCATATTACCTTGGTAGCAAATCGGCAAAATATTTTTTACTCAATTTTTTCGATAGCGCATAACATTTAAGTTTTTTATATTTAGCTTCTTCTCTTTGCATTATACGTTGAATTAAATGGGTATATCTGAACGAACCATCAAAACTAAAGTAAAACACCCCAACCCCATTTACGCAACCCAGGTTCCGCCCGCCCAATTGGAAAATATGTTACATTTTAGCGTGGATAAGTGAAAAGCCTTTGCCTTCTATTTATTAGGACCGTTTGAGTTCCTCCTTCCACCAAGCAATTGTTTCATCCAGTCCGCTATCAATATCAAAACTGGGCTGCCAACCTAACTCGTCTTTTAAACGACTGATGTCAGCAAGCAATAATGGAGGATCCTGAAGATTGGTAGAACGAGCCCCCAACTTTAATAATTCTGGGCGACCCAACTTAGTAGCAATTCTTTCTACCACATCCTTAAGGGTAATAGCTTCGCCTGACGCGATATTAACTGGACCCTGTATGTCTGAATTAAGTAAAGCTACAAAGGCTGAGGCCACATCAGTAACATACATAAAATCTCTCACTTGCTCACCACTGGAACACTGAGCAGTCTCACCTCGTAAGATTGATTGAATAACAGAAGATACCAACCTTGATGGATGTTCCTTTGGACCATATAGAAAAAAAATCCTTCCCCATGCACTGCTCAATCCAAATTGATTAGAGTATATAGATAATATTTCCTGTAAAGCATTTTTACACGTTCCATAAACCGTACTCGGCTTTCGCCGAGTAACGCTCTCTAAACACAAACCTTGACCCCAATCATATTCAGCACAGGTTCCGGCCATGACTACGCGCTCGCCTCCTTGCTCGCCAAACGCCTTTAGCAGCGCAAGGCTCTCATTCACGCATTGAAGATTTTCAGGTGCTGTCCAGAAATGACCAGGTTCTGCATACCATGCAAAGTGCAATAAGTGTGTTGGTCGCACTTCATTTACAATATTTTCTTGAGAACTGCTATTGAATAAATCATTCAAATACCAATGAACACCATCGTCATCGACTCCTATTTTATGGCTTGATCGAGACATGGCATGAACCTCAAATCCTTCATTCACAAGATAATCTAGGCAATGCTGACCAATAAATCCTGTTGCACCAGTTACTAAAACGCGCTTAGCAGATGAACTACTCGAAACCGCCTCCAGGTCAACACTACTCATAGCACCTCCAATTCAGGCACTGCGACAACAAATTTGGCTCCCCATTCACGAATATAGGATAATTGCTCAACAACTTCTAAACGCAAGTTCCATGGGAAAATCACCACATAGTCTGGCTGGGTTTTTCTAATATACTCTTCTCCAACGATGGGTATTCGACTACCAGGCAAGAACATATCCTGCTTAGCTGGATTACGATCCACTACATAACTCAGCAAATCCTGACGAACTCCTGCATAATTCATCAAGGTATTGCCTTTGGCTGCAGCGCCATAACCCGCAACAGTTTTACCGGTGCGTTTTGCCTCAATTAAAAAAGAAAGAAAATCATTTTTAACTCGATCGGCCTTACTCTGGAACCCGGCATAAAAATCGACACAATTTATTCCAGCACTTTCTTCCTGGTCTAAAATTTTTATTACATTATCGCTTGTTTGATGACTCCCGGTATCAGTGCGCTGAGCATACACACGTAAACTGCCGCCATGCGTGGGCAATGTTTCCACATCGAATACACTTAAACCATTGCTCTCAAAAATTTTCTTCACAGCAGTCAACGACAAATAAGAATAGTGTTCATGGTAAATGGTATCAAATTGATTTTCAGACACCAGTCGCAGTAAGTGAGGAAACTCAAAGGTTGAAACACCTGTTGGTTTCAATAGAGCAGCAAAGCCACCAACAAAGTCATTAATATCGGGGACATGTGCCAAAACATTGTTAGCAGCTGTTAAATCAGCTTGCTCACCTTGCTCAACCATTTTATTCGCAAGCTCAACGCCGAAAAAAGCTTCGATAATCTCGATACCTTTTTTACGAGCGGCATCCGCAGTACTGGTGGTGGGCTCAATACCCAGACATGGTATTCCCCGTGCTTTGACATATTGCAGGAGATAGCCATCGTTCGCTGCCACTTCTACGACATATGATTGCTCATCCAGATCGAAGCGATCGACCATATTGGTTACATATTGCTCAGAATGCTTTAACCATGACGATGAGAATGCGCTAAAGTAAGCATAATCAGATGAAAAAAGCTCATCAGCCCCCGCATAATCTTCTGTCTGCACCAACCAGCAATCGGTACACACTAGTACGCGTAATGGAAAATATTTCTCAGTCGCCTGGAGTTCTTGTTGATTCAGATAGGCGTTCGACGGTGGGGATGTTATTAGATCAATTAATGAGACTGTCAACTGAGATTGGCAATGGCGGCACTTCATAAAGCTATTCCTTTAAAATTAACTTTGGTTACAAAAGGATGATTCTGATCTCGCTTAGACAGGTCTATTACTGGTAAGGGCCAGTCTATAGACAACGCAGGGTCGGTAACATTGAGCGCACCTTCCGAATCAGAATGATAGGCTGAGGTGTGCAAATAGATAAGCTCGCAGTTTTCAGTTAGCGCCTGAAATCCATGGGCATATCCTTCTGGAATGAGCAAACTTTTATGGTTCTCGGCAGATAGAATTTCAGCATGCCATTGTAGAAAGGTTGGTGAGGTGCGCCTAATATCTACTGCCACATCTAAAACCTCACCTTTAAAGCAGCTCACAAGCTTTGTCTCGGCATGCGGAGGATGCTGAAAATGCAAGCCACGAACTGCACCTTTTTTACGCGTGAGAGTTTGGTTGATTTGAACTATTGGTTTTTTTATCCCTGCTTCAGAGAATGCTTCTATACAGTAAAAGCGCGATAAAAACCCACGATGGTCCTCTGCCGTCTTACGTTGGACTAACATCAGGTCAGACAATGGAGTTTGAATAAAATCAAATCGTGACATACTTAATCTCCCTTCAATGTAGACAGGTAGTCATTAATTTGAACCAAAGAAACTGCCCGCATGTCTTCGGCATTTCTCCAAGCTTCATGCCATTCTAATGTTTTTTGTAATGCCGATTGCAGTCGCCAGACCGGCTGCCAGTTCAGTTGACGACGTGCCTTACTACTATCTAGTTTAAGTAAATTGGCCTCATGAAGCTGTGGCGCCTCATCGCATCGCCAATTTATATCTTTACGCATTTCAGCCATTCGTTCAATTATCCAGCTTACCGTTCGCGAATCATCATCTGATGGTCCGAAATTCCAACCTTCAGCGAAACTAGTACCGTTATTATATAGTTGCTCAGACAACATTAAATAGCCAGACAGTGGTTCTAATACATGCTGCCAAGGTCGTACAGCTTTAGGTGAACGTATGTTCAATATTTCACCAGTATCCATGGCACGCAAAAAATCTGGAATCAAACGATCTGCAGCCCAGTCACCGCCGCCTATTACGTTTCCAGCTCTAGCACTGGCTAGCGCGATGCCCGCTGGTTCGAAGAAAGATTGACGATAAGCCGATGTAACCAACTCTGCACAACCCTTACTGCTAGAATAGGGATCAATCCCCCCCATCGCTTCATTTTCAGTGTACCCCTGAATCCGTTCTTGATTTTCATAGCATTTATCTGAGGTAACATTCACTACTGCTTTAACGCTTGGCGTTGCCCGCACGGCCTCAAGTAGATATATCGTTCCCATAACATTTACTTCATAAGTTTCCGCTGGTTGTGCGTAGGAATATCGTACCAGTGGCTGTGCGGCCATATGTATCACCATGTCGGGCTTGGATCCCAAAATCGTCTTTGATAACTTTGCATGATCTCGGATGTCCCCGATAATGGATTGCATACCTTCACCAACGCCGGCAACCTCAAAAAAAGATGGCACAGTTGCTGGCTTCAGAGAATAACCAATGACCTCAGCTCCAAGATGTTTTAGCCATAAGCAGATCCAACCGCCTTTAAAGCCTGTATGGCCTGTGACAAAAACCCGCTTTCCCTTCCAAAACGATGGATTAATCACCAAACCCTCCAAGGAGCTTTATTTGTATCCCACAATTCCTCAAGTTGATTTTTATCACGCAGCGTATCCATTGGCTGCCAAAACCCTTGATGCTTAAAAACTGAAAGCTCTCCATCTTCCGCTAAGCCCTTCATTGGTTCCGACTCCCAGGATGTTGCATCCCCTTCGATGCGTTCTATTACCTTAGGTGAGAGCACAAAATAGCCCCCGTTGATCCAGCTACCATCACCAAGTGGCTTCTCATTAAATTCAACTATTTTCTCTCCCTGCACATCAAGTAACCCAAAACGACCCGGCGGCTGAACCGCAGTCACAGTTGCCAGACTTTCCTGTTCTTTATGAAAACGGACTAGTTCTGTGATATTTACATCACTGAGACCGTCACCATAAGTAAAACAGAAATCCTCGTCGCCCAAATACTTAGCAACGCGCTTGAGGCGCCCGCCCGTCATTGAACCGTCTCCGGTATCCACCAACGTTACCTTCCAGGGTTCAGCGATATTCTGATGTATATCAATTGAGTTATCGCTCATATCAAATGTAACATCCGACGTATGAAGAAAGTAGTTGGCAAAATACTCTTTGATCATGTACCCCCTATAGCCAAGACAAATCACAAACTCATTAATTCCATGAGCACTATAAGTTTTCATAATGTGCCACAAAATCGGTTTGCCACCAATTTCAATCATAGGTTTGGGTTTCATATGGGACTCTTCAGAAATACGCGTACCTAGTCCTCCTGCTAAAATAACTGCTTTCATAAACTCTCCTCATTAATTAGATTATCAAGATACCAAGCCATCGCCTCATTCAAACCTTCAGTAATCCGGTGAGTTGCCTGATAACCAAGAAGATTCTTTGCCTTGCTGATATCAGCCAATGAATGCTTTACATCCCCCGCCCTGAAGTCGCGATAAACCAAGTCGGCAGTTAATGGTCTGTCGTCATCAGTCAAACCGTCTAAGAGCAACGCATATAATTCACTTAGCGATGTTCGATCACCTACAGCACAATTATATACTTGATTAGTTGCCTCTTCGTTTTCCACCGTGGCAGCAAGCAAGTTCATTTGCACTGCGTTATCAACATAACAAAAATCTCGGCTTGTTGTGCCGTCACCATTAATATAGACGGTTTTACCTTGAAGAATTGCGTCAATCCATTTTGGAATGACGGCAGCATAAGCGCCGTTTGGATTTTGCCTTTTACCAAAAATATTAAAATAACGAATGCCTATAGTTTTAAAGCCATAGGTTCTTGCAAATACCTGTGCATAAAGCTCGTTAACTAATTTTGTCACTGAGTAGGGGCTTAGCGGATTGCCAATTTTTTCTTCTACTTTCGGAAGGTCAGGGTGGTCCCCATAGGTAGAGCTAGATGCGGCGTAGATGAAGCGCTTTACCTTGGCATCTCTGGCAGCAACTAGCATATTAAGAAAGCCATCAATATTTGACATATTAGTTTTGATCGGGTCTTCTACTGAGCGTGGTACTGAACCTAGCGCCGCCTCATGAAGGACATAGTCTACTGGTATACCCTCTTTCTCAGACATAGAAGGATAGAAGATCATCGCCTTTTGGCAGTCTTCTAATTTACGGATATCGCCCTCTATAAAAGTAAAACTGGCAGTATCTAGCAAACGGTTATCTGCCCGTAAAGCATCAGTAGCGCACGCTATCGCTTGATCAATATTGCGCTGAAAGCCTGTTTCAAAATTATCGAGGCCGACAACATTTTGATTTAGCTTCAATAATGTTTCTAACAGATTGGAACCAATAAACCCTGCAACACCAGTTATTAACCAGGTTTTGGGGTTATTTTGTAGTTCCCTTTTTACTTTCTCATATGCAGTCATATCTTTCAGATTTGTTAGTTTTCATTTTCCAGTTTCCAGCTTCCAGTCAAAAATTAAAACCCTTAAGTTTAAGATATGTGACATCAGAGTTTTTAGAGTCTCCCATCTACCTTTTCTGAGGGCAAGATATATTTTATGTCGTAAATTACATGTTTCTTTTTGCCTAGCGCGTGTATGGCTGTGATACCCATCGATTTGAACTTGTGATGCGCCACGGCGATAATAACTGCATCATACTTTCCCGGTTCAGGTTGCTCGATAGGAGTAATTCCGAACTCCCTTATTGACTCTTCTTTATCTATCCAAGGATCGTAGACGTCTATATTACAATTGAAACCACTCAACTCTTGAACAACATCCACCACACGGGTATTCCTGATATCGGGACAGTTTTCTTTGAATGTGAGGCCCATAACTAAGATATTTGAATCTACCACTTGAATGCGCTTTTTGGTCATCAGGTTAATAATTTCATCGGCAACATATTTACCCATACTGTCGTTTAGCTTTCGTCCTGCCAGGATGATTTCTGGATAGTAGCCTACCTCCATCGCTTTATGCGTAAGATAGTATGGATCTACTCCGATACAGTGTCCACCAACCAAGCCTGGTTTAAAAGGGAGGAAATTCCATTTAGTCCCTGCGGCCTTTAAAACTTCTTCGGTATCGATATCCAGTTTTCTGAAAATCAATGCTAGCTCATTTATGAGGGCAATATTGATATCTCTCTGAGTATTTTCAATAACCTTAGCGGCTTCAGCCACTTTGATGGAGCTTGCCTTGTGGGTGCCTGCGGTAATAATCGAACGATAGAGGGCATCGACTTTGTCAGCTATTTCTAGCGTAGACCCCGAAGTCACTTTTTTGATGGTGGTTATCCGATGCTCTTTATCACCAGGGTTAATGCGCTCTGGACTGTAGCCACAATAAAAGTTTTTATTGAAAGTGAGACCTGAATGCTTTTCTAGTATAGGCACACAGACCTCCTCGGTCGCCCCAGGGTAAACGGTTGATTCATAGATAACAATATCGTCTTTCGACAGCACTTTTCCAACGGTTTCACTCGCTTTTTCCAAAGGAGAGAGATCGGGGCGTTTATTATCATCAATGGGCGTAGGAACAGTAACAATGTAGACATTGCAGGTCTTGAGTTTATCTACATCAGTTGTATAACTAAGATGTGCAGAACTCTCAAGCGCAGCTGTATCAACTTCTAGCGTTGAATCATTGCCTGAAATAAGAGCATTTATGCGTGAGTGATTAACGTCGAAACCAATAGTGAGGTATTTCTTCCCGAATTCGACTGCCAGTGGTAGACCAACGTAACCGAGACCAATTACGGCTATTCTTGTATCTTTAGCTTTCACTCTTTTACTATAAAATATAATTTATTCAATATTATCACTGAAAAATGGACATCATCTATTAATACATGATTGGGAGCAAAGAAAGATTTACTCTAATGATCGGAAGATTTTCTTGTGTAATTAAAAACTAGAACACCCAGAGCGCTTAGCACCATGCCTAAAATAGTACCCCAGATAACAATGAGTGACCGCCTAGGTTTAGATTTCAATTCTGCTGCTATTGGTGAGTCTAGAACTTTAAAAACGTAATTATCGTTTGCCTCAACCATCATTAATCGTTTCATTTGCTCCTGTTGCAGCGCAGAAAGAGCTTTTTTTATATCTTCATTAATGACGGTAGGAGCAAGGCTATTAAGATATTCAATTGATTTTGTGGCTGTTTGCCTATCTTGATCTCTCATAACTTGATCTATTTGATTTATCATAATCTCAACCCATTGTTGAGCTATGAAAGGTGATTTATGCTCAACCATCAATGTTACTAAATTTGTTTTTTTGTCTTTATTGACGCTCATGATTTCTACGAATTCTTCATAGGCTTCTTGCGAGGTGGGAATGTTTGATCTTGGGGGTTTAGCTTTTCGAAGCCATTGGCGTGACTCTGAGTTAAAGTCGCCTGCATAATAAGTGAGAGTATTACTTGCTTGATTCCATTTTTTAACAGCCATCAAATTCTCAAGCTTCATGTTAGGCAAGAGATTATTGGAGAAAAATTCAAAAGACTTGATTCTGGCTATAGCTTCTTGATCTTTTGAACCTGATTTAGAATCCAAAGAAATCCCAGCTAAACTTGCCATCCCACTATATCTTCCAACCATCCCACTCATCCCACTACTTTGTTCCACTGCCATCAGGGTAGCCTTTGACTGGTATATATTAGGCAGCATGAGTGCATATATAATTGAGATCAACGAAAATATAGATGTTATTGCTCCTAAATAAAATATCTTATCCCAAAGCACATTAAATAATTCACTAAGATCTATTTCATCGTCATAAATGTTATTCAGTTGATCATTGGGTAAATTATTCATATTTATTTTTAAGAGCTATTTTGGTTGATTATATTCTTTTTCTTTTATCTTTAAAAATCTTTTATTAAAACTGAAACACTTATAAAGAGGGCATACAGGGATATAAAATGATCTTATCATAAGTTTGACGCAACAGTTTTTTGAAAGAAAGTTTTTTGAAATTTAATATCAGCTATAATTTCTTATCTTGATTTATAACTGTATCACTAATGAAAATCTTTATATGCACGAATGACAGTCAAATGATTGGCGCCAAAGTTGCTAAAAATACAATTATTAACAGGTCTCAGTTTTCTACAAATGATGTGGTGATTCTATCGGAATCTGAAATTCCTTCATTAAAGCGTTTTTTTATGAAACCCTATCTTAGATGGGGCAAGATGGTTGAATTTAACAAAAATGATATGCAGTCATTTACCTTACTAAGATTTCATATTCCATTTTTAATGGGATTCCATGGAAAAGCATTAGTTATCGATCCGGACATCTTTCAAGTTCAGGAGGGCATCGAAGGCTTGAAAAATTTTGATTTTGAAAGACATTCAATTTATGCAAGAAAAGGGTTGAAAAAAAACTCCTGGGCTTCAAGCGCAATGCTAATTTCATGCCAGAATCTTCTCCATTGGTCTCTAGAGAACTTTATAGATCAGTTGCATCTTGGAGAAATTGATTATGATGATCTGATTAATCTTAGGCTAGAAAAAGAATCAATTGGAGAGTTAGATAAAAAATGGAATGAATTTGATCAAATTAATTCCAATACTATTTTATTGCACACTACTGAAAAAACTACACAACCTTGGAGGGCTGGCTTAAGTTTAAATTCTAGAATTCCCCCGCTATTTAAATACATACCCAGGGCACCTATTTATAAACTCTTTGGAAAAGACTTAACAAAAGGAAGAGAGCATCCCCATCAAGCAGTTACTGATTTCTTTTTTAAGGAGCTAGCACTTTGTCTATCTGAAAATATTATTTCTAGCCAAGAGCTAGATAATGCCATCCAGAAAAAATTCATAAGACCTGATATCCATAATAAACTGAAACACATATCGAGTTAATTTGTATAAGTCTTAATGCTGTTAATAGTTATATCTATTAAATAGTATGCAAATTTTCTAATTGGTCCCGATCTTAAATCTTTTACTGATTTTTCTATACTAAAGACAGTTTTCATGATTAATGATTTTTTAGAGAAGGATGCCTTAGTTACCTCAAGCAGACTATTTGATTCAAACGGAATACACTCTGCAAGTCCTTTATTACGCAAATAGAATTCAAAGCGAATAGATTCAATAGCAAAATATTGAATAATATGAGGGTTGAACATTTGCTCAGTAAAATCCTTTAATAAGCTTATCTGTATTTTATCGTTATCAACAAATATTTTCAGCATGATCAAAGTTATCGCAGTTCTTTTAGGTAGTGAATTGAGAGCTTTATCCAGCTCCCTCAGATCAAACGTTTCCTGCGAGTCAAATATTTTTTTTAAATTGCTAGCAAGAGCTGAGCTCTCGCAGTTTATAATTTTTTTAAAATCAGAACTTAGCCTGTAAACATAATTCCAAGCAGCTATCTCTATTTTATCATTGTGAATGCCTGCTTCAGTCTGCTGCTGAATCATCTCGAGGAAATAATTAATAGCCTCTGCGTCAGATTTACAATATAAATTTTTAAATCCTGCGATATTACTTGAATGCTTAAGTAATGAATAAAATTTTACTCCATTGATTTCTGTTAGGTCTAAACAATTCCTATTGAAGTACTGCGAGATAAAATTCTCCTTACCCAACTCATATAAAATAAATTCTCTGTTATCTTCAATTAAATCAATAAATGCTTGCGTTTCATTCGAGGTAACAATGACAGAAGCATTTTTGCTGAGCCTAAAGAGACTCTGGTTTTCTTCTGCAAAACTAATATTTTCAATACAATTTATACGAACATACTCTTTAAATAATGATTTATTTTCTAAAGGATGAAGCTTAATTATTAATTTTAAATTTTGATATTTTTTGTTCAAAAAGTTTAGAATATTTTTTCTTACTCGGAAAGATTCTTTGCTTGAGGTAGTTATATTGGTGGGAGCTGAAAAAATTATTAGAGCATGTTTGGTTATCTCTTTTAGATTGCTAGGTTGATAGAGAGTGTTAATAAATTCTTTATAACCATCTTGAAAAAGCCAGCCAATAGAATAGATTTTTGCATTCGGCTGTAATTGATCTAAGATTTTTTTCTCTAGGTCTGATGCTGCAAAAATAATATCAACCGAAAATATCAAATTATTAACAACTCCTAGATGCATACTAAGTTGATGTGTTTCTTGAATAGCAATAATTATTTTTTTTGCTCTTCTGATATTTTGAATGAGAGTAAATAGTTGTGGAGAAGGGACCATAGAAAAAAAAATGAATTTGTCATACTGATCAATCTTTGAGGAGAGTGGCTCAAAAGATTTATATGAACTAACATTTTCTAGCAATACTATAGATGATAGATTTAGTTTCTGGCTGATGAATACAACATCTACGGTTGATGGAATAACCTTTTGAATATATAAACCTTTTTCAAGTTGGTGATGGCTTTGGCAGATCACCAGTATTTTTTGATCCATGTTGATCTATTATCTTAGCTAATAACTTAGTTTAACAGCGTTTGATTGCGATAGACTTTTACGTAGGCTGCTCTAATTTGGTTGATAGTTAAATTTTCATACATTGCAGTAATTTAAGTTTTTTTACATTATCTAATATCAAAGAAGAGAAGATACATATTTTCCAATTGCAAGTGCGCTTGTAACACCAGGGCTTTCAATTCCTTGAAGGTTAACTAACCCTTCTATACCATGCTCCTTTGGCCCAAGTATTGAAAAATCTTGCATGCCTTCATTGTTATTTTGAATTTTTGGCCTGATCCCAACATAATCGGGATGAAGTTTTTTAGGGTCCATATCTGGCCAATATCTATGAATCGAATTTATAAATTTTTCTTTTAAACTTTCATCAAAAGAGAAATCTATTGAATCAATCCATGTTAGATCTGGACCAAAACGTAATTGCCCAGAAAGATCAAATCCGACATGAATTCCAAGACTAAACTCATCTGCCAAGGGGTATACTAAAGAACTGAATGGATTGGGTGCAGAATATTTAAAATAATGCCCCTTTGCAAAATTTATTGGAAAAACATACCGCTGATCCAGCTGATCAATTTTATTAGAAATTAAATCAGACGAAAGTCCACTCGCGTTAACAAGTGTTTTTGACTGTATGGAAAAATTTGTTCCATCATTACAACTGATTTCAAAAAAATTTTTTGATTTTTTGGCAGAAATAAATTCTGTATTAAAAGAAACTATCCCATTTTTATGTTGAATATCTCCCTCAAGAGCTGTTATAAGCTCTGGCACGTCAATGATCCCTGTCTCAGGAGAAAATAATGCGCTTGAACAAACAATTTGAGGAATTGCTTCTTTTATTTCTTCTTTTGAGCAATATTTAAGGTTTACATTATTTCGAATACCCTGCTGAAATAGCTTATCCAATGCATTTAACTCTCCCGCTTGCGATGCAACAATATATTTTCCTACCTTGGAATGACTGATATTTTTTTCATCTGCATATTCATATAGCATCTTATTACCTTCTACGCAGAATCTGGTTTTAAAAGAATTTTCTGGATAATAAATGCCGGCATGGATCACTCCTGAATTTCTAGAAGAAGTCCCTTCTCCGGCCCGTGATTCTTTTTCGATAATTAGTACAGAGTTACCAAGTTGGCTAAAATATTTGCCGATAGATAAACCAATTACGCCAGCTCCAATAATAGTTAAATCAAAAATAATAATACTCCCTAAATTGAATCGGTTCTTTAGCAATCAAGTATATATATAAATAATTGCTTAGAGGTAACCATTATTCTTTAGTAAGACGCTCAAGTCACCGCCTTCATAAAGCAAACTTCTGATGCCGCCCCATTTAGCAGCTTCAAGATCGGTTGGTTTGTCTCCCACTAATACACTCTTACTGATTTCAACCGGCCAGCTGGACAGGATATCATTTATCATCCCTGGTTTTGGTTTACGACAATTACATTCAATTTTATATTCAGCATGTATTGCATCCCGATGGTGTGGGCAGTAACGAATAGCATCAATATGAGCGCCATGATGTTTTAACTCATCCTGCATGTGAGTATGGATTTCATGGACATCTTGCTCTGTATAATAACCACGACCCACGCCAGATTGATTGGTCACGACAAAGACGAAGTATTCTAATTCATTGCAACTCCTAATGGCTTCAATCGCACCCTCAATCCAATGAAAATCGACAATCTTGTGAACGTAATCATGATCTTGATTTAACACGCCATCACGATCAAAAAAAATGGCTGGACGAGTGTTTGGATTAGTTCGGTTTACTTGCGTCATGCCTAGGTCAAATGATTTTCCGTAGATTTTATTGATTATTTTCTTCCCACTCCATCAAAACATATTTTATTTATAAGTTATTGTTTTAATAAGGTATTTTATAAAGTTTGTATCGGTTTTGTATGAGATTACCATGTCATCACCAATAATTTTCTTATTATTTTTACCTAAACTCTCTATTTTCTTCAAACTTTAATACAGTGGGTTGAAAAGTCATTTCAACTCATTCTAGAAGATGGATAGATCTTTTCAATGCTTTGAAAAATTTTTCCACTCTTGATTAAGTTACATAACGCCTTCAGATTTGTAGCATCGAGCGTAAGAACCTTTTTGTGTTTTTTCATATAAATTAAATTATAATTCTGCAACTTAACATTCCAAATAAAAATAAATCTATAGGAGTTTGTTAAAAACTATGCCCTCAACATTATCCAATACTCCACAATCCGATAGCGACACTTCTTTTTCATTTATAACTAAGGATTATAATCGTAAAATAACAAATGATTCTTTTACATACAGAAAGTGTAATAAGTCCGGATTAATTTTTTTATCTAATATTCCAAGTAATTTGGGAGATTATTATAAAGAAGACTATTATCAGATACCTTCCAAAAGCAAGTTAATTAAAACAGCCGATAAAATTGAATATCAGGTTGGAATGATAAAAAACCATATCCCTAATGGAAAGTTACTTGAGGTGGGTCCAGCTTTTGGTGTTTTTGCATATAAAGCAAAAAGTCTTGGATTTGATGTTAGCACAATAGAAATGAGCACACTTTGTTGTGAGTATTTGTCAGATGAGGTTGGAGTAAAGGTTTTTCAGGGTGATAAGCCAGAAAGTATTATCCCCACATTAGGCAATTTTGATGTTATTACATTCTGGCACAATATTGAACATCTCTTAGAGCCATGGAAAGTGTTAGAAGAGGCCTCAAAAAAGATTAACCCAGGAGGTATTATATTAATAGCGACTCCTAATCCTGATTCATTTGCATTTAGGTTATTGGGGCGTTTTTGGCCACATATTGATGCGCCACGGCATATAAATCTTATTCCAGAATCCCTATTAACAGCTAAGCTTAAAGATCTTGGGTTTGATTTGGTTATGAAGACAACAAATGATAAAGGGGGACGATCATGGAATAGGTTCTCTTGGCAAAGAATAATAAGCAATCAGTTTTCTTCAAAAACAATGGAGAGAGTTGCGTTTATTATTGGTTGGATTGTTAGTATACCCATGTCTATTATTGAAAATATAGATCATAACGGCAGTGCTTATACAGTCATTTATAAAAAGTCTAAATAGTTTATTGTTAATATATAGTTATGAAATTTTCAGTTTTATTACCAACTAGAAATGGTGGAAAATATTTAGAATCCTCTATTGAGTCTGTACTTAGTCAAGATTATCAGGACATGGAGCTTATTGTTTTTGATAATGCTAATACCGACAACACTGCTGAAGTGGTTAATTCATTCTTTAATGACAAAAGACTAAAGTATTATAGAACCGAAAGAGTGGTATCTGTTACTGACAATTGGAATAATGCGTTAAAGAAAAGCTCTGGTGATTATGTACTAATGATGGGTGATGATGATTTTCTATTGCCTGGATATTTCGATACCCTAGATAAAACAATAACAGAGAATGATTCTCCAGATGGGATAAGCTATTTTGGCTATTCTTTTATATATCCAGATGCAGTTGATAATTCGGTAGGCTACTACTCTGATCCGCACTATGATTACGAAAAGAGATTGATTGATAGTGGAAAAACGACCAAGAATCAATTGAAGTCAATTGTTTACGATATGTTTAAATTCAAGAATAGAGTCCCATTGAATACTTTGCCGCATATCTGGTCAAGAAAGGTGATTAATCGGGTAGATGGCGAGCTTTTTAGACCGCCGTATCCAGATCACTTTGCACTCAATGCAATCTTTTTAAAGGCAAATTCATGGGTTTTTAGTGAAGAAAAATTATATATAATCGGGGTGACCCCAAAGTCTTACGGGCATTATGTCTTTAGTGACAATGACCAGAAAGGAGGCGAAGATTATTTGGGTATTTCTGGTGATTTTCCCGGCCAGCTTCCAGGTAGTGCATTAATAAATAATATGTATGTATGGTTACAGTTGCTTAAGAATAATTTCCCTAATTATTTAGATGGTGTTCAGATATCTAGAAATGGTTATGTTAGGCATCAGTTACATTATTGGATTTCACAATACAGACACGGAAGTATAGACCTTAAAGATTTATTTCATCGGCTTGGACTTCTAACTTTAAAAGATAAACTGGGTCTTATTTCTGCTGTTTGGGATAAAAGAAGTATTCTAGCTTTATATGCCATGTTTAAGACACCTAATCCTTCAAAAATTGATACATTTTATTATGGCCCACAACAATTAAAAGGTATTTTAACTTCTAGCGATTTGTACAATAAAGTTATTAGAAAGAAGATTTTATGAGTGCAGATGATAATCTTTCTATTGGTTATGCGCCTTATTCATCGGATTTTTCTGCCCCGGGGGATAGGAGAAGATTTGTATATTATGCCAATAACAAGGCAATTGATTTTGAAATTGCCAAACCAGAGAATGAATACGACATACTCTACGTTACTGATGGCGCAGATATAACACTTTGGAGTAGGTATGATAAATCAAAGGCCGTAATTGTATACGACCTTATAGATTCTTATTTGGCAACACCTGTATTATCATTTTACGGTTTATTTAGAGGACTTGCGAAATATCTTTCTAGAAAGCATAAGTACTGTCAGCTGAATCAAAAAAAATCTATTGAGTCGATGTGCAGAAGGGCAGATATTGTAATATGCAGCACTGAAGAGCAAAAAAATCACATATCGCGTTATTGTGACGATGTACGTATTATTCTTGATGTTAAGAGTATGTACCATAACCACAGAATGACTCTACAACCTAAACTTAAGAATAATGAGCTAAATATAGCATGGGAAGGTGTTCCACATAACATAAAATCATTTACAGTTATTAGAGATGCTCTCTCAATTTTAAGTAAACAATATCAAATAAACTTGCATTTAATGACAGCATTAAAATACAAAAAATACATGAATAAGTATGTAACAAGACACACTATAAATGAAGTTAAGAAATATATAGATGTTAATAATGTATATTTGTACCAATGGAATGAACTAACAGTTTCGCATATTTCCAGTGCTTGTGATTTTGCAGTCATTCCTATTAACTCAAATGACACCATGGACAATGGCAAGCCTGAAGATAAATTGTTAATATTTTGGTTAATGGGATTGCCTGCAGTTGTTTCGGAAACTCCAGCGCACTTAAGAGCAATGAAAGGTGCCGGAGTGTCAATGGCGTGCAGTAGTACAAATGATTGGGTAAGTACAATAAAAGATATAGTGGAGAATAAAACAAAAAGAGACCAATCTGCAAAAAAAGGCTTTGCTTATGCATCACGTGTAAATAGTGTAGAGGCAATAATGTCATTATGGGATAATTTATTTGAAGACATCAAGCTACTCCATAATTCGCGCCGGAAACACCGACATGAAGTTAACAAACAGAAAGATTTATCCTCAACCAGCCTGTCGGAAGGAACGAGGTAAAACCCGTTAACACTAAAATTACTAAGTATTTATCATGAAGTTTCTTATCACTGGTGGCGCAGGTTTTATTGGCTCAGCTGTCATAAGAAATATTATTAACAATACATCTGATAGTGTATTAAATTTAGACAAGTTGACTTACGCTGGGAACTTGGAATCATTAGCTGATGTTAGTGGCAGCAGAAGGTATGAATTTGTTCATGGAGATGTCTGTGATAGAGATCTCCTTGGTAATATTTTTGCAAAATATAAACCTGATATAGTAATGCATCTTGCAGCTGAATCACATGTTGATAGATCTATCGATGGACCTGGAGAATTTATTCAGACTAATATTGTTGGCACCTATGTATTGCTTGAAGAAGCAAGAAATTACTGGTTTAGCTTGAATGATAAAAAAAAACAAAACTTTAGATTTCACCATGTGTCTACTGATGAAGTGTATGGTGACTTGGAGGTTGATGAAGGCTTATTTACCGAAGAAACTTCTTACGCTCCTAGCTCACCATATTCAGCATCGAAAGCAAGCTCTGATCATTTAGTTAGAGCATGGCATCGTACATATAAATTGCCAATATTAATTACTAATTGCTCTAACAATTATGGCCCCTATCAATTTCCTGAGAAGCTTGTTCCGCTTATTATTCTAAACGCATTAGAAGGCAAAGACTTGCCGATCTATGGCAATGGCAAGCAGATTCGTGATTGGCTTTATGTAGATGATCATGCAAGAGCTTTATTGCATGCAGCGCTTAATGGTGAAGTTGGAGAAACCTATAATATTGGCGGGCATAATGAAATGAAAAATATCGATGTAGTGAAAACGGTGTGCTCTATATTGGATGAATTGTCTCCAAGTAAAATAGATGATATTGATAAATACGAGCAATTGATTGTTTATGTAACTGATAGGGCGGGACATGATATAAGATATGCAATTGATGCCACCAAAATAGCAAATGAACTAAGCTGGACTCCAGAAGAAACTTTTGCAACAGGAATCCGTAAAACTGTTGAATGGTATTTAGAAAATAGCGTTTGGTGTAATAGAGTTAAAGACGGCAGCTATCAAGGTCAAAGGCTGGGAGTAATTGAATCATGAAGGGAATAATTCTAGCTGGCGGTTCAGGTACGCGACTTTACCCGCTCACTATAGCCGTTAGTAAGCAGCTTATGCCTATATATGATAAGCCAATGATCTATTATCCAATTTCTGTACTGATGTTATCAGGAATTAAAGAAATCTTGATCATTAGTACACCGCATGATCTGCCTTTATATCGTAAGTTATTAGGAGACGGGTCAAAGTTTGGAGTAAGTTTTTCCTATGCAGAACAGCCGTCTCCCGGTGGATTGGCACAGGCATTTATCATTGGAGAGGATTTTATAGGTAGTGATAATGTATGCCTTATTCTTGGGGATAATATTTTTTACGGCCAGGGTTTTAGTGAGAATATAGAGCGGTCAGCAAACTTGACAAGTGGCAGTATAATATATGCGCATCAAGTTCTTGATCCTGAAAGATTTGGCGTTGTTGAAATTAATTCAACGGGTCAGGTACTATCAATAGAAGAAAAGCCTAGCACTCCAAAATCTAATTATGCTGTAACTGGTTTGTATTTTTATGATAATAATGTGATTGAAATAGCTAAATCGATTAAACCTTCAGCGCGTGGTGAGTTGGAGATTAGCGCTATAAATAATGTGTATTTAGAAAGAGGCGAGTTGAATGTCCAAGTAATGGGTCGTGGGTTTGCATGGCTAGATACCGGGACGCATGAGTCTATGTTAGAGGCGTCGCAATTTGTACAGACCCTCGAAAAGCGACAAGGACTTAAAATTGCCTGTCTTGAAGAGATAGCTTGGAGGCAAAAATGGATTACTTCTGAGCAGTTAAAAGCACAAGCAATGAGTCTGTCTAAAAATGAATATGGCCAATATCTATTAAACCTTCTGAAGCAGGATAACAGATCAGGGATAAACCCATTGTAGACTGTACAATGACTAAGATATCTGCATAATTGGCTCAGGAATGGCGGCCTGTCTATCGCACATAAAATCTTAGAAAGATTTGGCTACCTATCTATTACAATTATTTTAACTAAGGAGTGTGAATGAGTAAGTGCTTAATATGTGAAAGCGAATATCAACCATTCGTAGATTTTGGTGATATGCCAATTGCCAATGCGTTTGCAAAAAAAGAAGAGTTAAATGATGAGTATACTTTTCCTATGAAGGTAGGTTTTTGTAATAGTTGCAAGATGGTACAACTAGTCGAACAACCTGAAAGGGAAAGAATGTTTCATGAAAATTATGCATTTTTCTCATCAACTTCAAATTACATGAAAGAGCATTTTAAAAAATTTGCCAATTCAGTTTCTGAGTTGCAAAATTTAGATGCAAGTTCATTTGTAGTAGAGGTGGGTAGCAATGATGGCATCATGTTGCAGAATTTTGTAACTGACGACATTCCTTGTCTTGGAGTTGAGCCATCTAAAAATGTTGCGCAAGTTGCACGAGAAAAAGGAATAGAGGTTATAACAGAATTTTTTGACCAAAATTTGGCAGAAAATATTATTGCTACACATCAGAAGGCAGATGCTATTCTCAGTGCAAATGTAATGTGCCATATTCCCTATATGCATTCAATTTATGATGGCGTTAAGGCGCTATTAGCAGATGATGGTGTTTTTATCTTTGAGGATCCTTATTTGGGCGAGGTTATTGAAAAATCATCATTTGATCAAATTTATGACGAGCATGTTTTTCTATTCTCTGCTTTATCTATTAGTCATTTGGCAAATATGCATGATTTAGAGCTTATTGATGTAGAGCATCAGATCACTCATGGCGGGTCTATGAGATATACTATTGCACATAAAGGTTCAAAAAAAGTTTCTGAAAATGTAGTCAACTTAATCAATAATGAAAGAAAATTAGGCCTTGATAACCCGGAGGCGTATTCTAGCTTTTCCGATGACGTGGACAAAATAAAAAACGATTTGATTGCGCTGCTTACAAAATTAAAGACTGAAGGCAAGAAAGTTGTTGCCTATGGTGCAACCTCTAAAAGTACTACAGTAACTAATTATTTTGGAATCACACCAGATTTGGTTGAGTGTATCTATGATACAACACCAATTAAACAGAATAAATACTCTCCAGGGGTGCATATCCCAGTTTTGCCATATGAGCAATTTCATGAAAGTAATCCAGATTACGTGTTACTTTTTGCTTGGAATCATGCAATTGAAATTATGAAAAAAGAAAAAGATTATATGTCTAATGGTAAACATTGGATTACATACATTCCTGAAGTTAAAATTCATTAATCATGATACTTTGTGCTGATCCATCTGCTCAATTTAACAGCTACCAAACTGAAATAGAAGAAGCAGCTCTTGCAGTAATGCGCAGCAATCGATATGTTTTAGGTGAAGAGGTAGCCTCACTTGAAAAAGAGTTTGCAGATTATATTGAAACTACTTCAGCCATTGGGGTGGCTAACGCTACGGATGCTATTGAATTAGCTTTACGGGCCTTAGGTATAGGCTTGGGTGATGAGGTTATAACAGTATCACACACTGCGGTAGCAACAATAGCTGCAATTGAAGCTACAGGGGCTGATGCTGTATTGGTTGATGTGGAACCGGAATATTACACTTTAAACCCAAATCAGCTGGAAGAGGTATTTTCTGTCAAAACTCGGGCAATTATTGCTGTCCACTTATATGGCCAATCTGCAAATTTAGATGTAATCAAAGATTTTTGTAAAATAAAAAATATTTTCTTGATTGAAGATGCATCTCAAGCTCATGGTGCCAAGTATAAGGGCAAGCGATTGGGCAGTATTGGGGATATTGGTTGCTTTAGTTGTTACCCAACAAAAAATTTGGGCGCCATTGGTGATGCTGGATTAATCACTACAAATGATACCGATTTAGCAACAAAGATTCGCATGCTCAGGGAATATGGGTGGAGTAATCGTATCAGCGAATATCCTGGAAGAAATTCTAGGCTTGATGAAATACAAGCTGCCGTTCTGCGAATAAAATTGAAGTATTTGGATTCTGATAATGAAAAAAGACGTCAGATAGCCCAATATTATATTGCTAATTTAGAAGATAGCCATACTAGTCTCCCACTTATTCGTTTAGATAACGAATCTGTTTTTCACCTTTTTGTTATACAGGTAGAAAGACGCCAGGAACTATTGGATTACCTTTTATCTAAAGGTATTCAAGCCGGTATTCATTATCCTGTGCCGGTACACTTACAGCCTGCATATAAAAATAGACTTAAATTGGCGAGCAATATGAGAGTAACTGAAACTCTAAGTGATAAAATAGTTTCACTACCAATGTATCCAGAATTATCTATGCAGGAGGCTGCAGAAGTTATTAAAGCTGTAAAGAGCTTCTTTGGGGAACAGGGCTGTTGAGCCATGGAAATTATCAAAACGCCATTAGAGGGATTCCTTATAATAGAGCCCGATGTTTATGAAGATGACAGGGGATTCTTTTTAGAGATTTACCGGGAGGAGCGTTACAACCAGGCTGGAATCACTGATAAATTTGTACAAGAGAATCACTCACATTCAGTAAAAGGAGTGTTGCGAGGTATGCATTTCCAAATACAAAAACCTCAAGCGCAGATTGTTACCGTAATACAGGGTAAAATTTTCGACGCCGTTGTAGATGTACGTAAAAAATCTAGAACATTTGGTAAATGGCACGGAGTTATACTAGATGCCAATACTCAGCAAAGACAGGTCTATATGTCTCCTGGATTTGCGCATGGATTTTGTGTGCTAAGTGACTCTGCTGACTTACATTACAAAGCATCAGGGGAATATGATCCAGATGACGAAGGCGGGCTTAATTGGAGAGATCCACAGATTGGGATTGCATGGCCCGACTCAGATTTTCACCTTAAGGAAAGAGATAAAAATTTCCCCTTTTTAGAGGAAATAGATTTTGGATGATATTATAAAAAGCAATCTGAATGATAAAAATATTATCATTACGGGTGGTTTTGGTTATATAGGATCAGCTTTAGTAGACCATCTGCAACTTTACGAATGTAACATAGTATGCGTTAGCAGGCGTAATGTACCGAAGAAACAAGGAGTTAGAAGCTGGACTCTGGACTTAACGAAGGAAAGCGCCTGGAAAAAAATCGTAGATTATGCAGACATAATTTTTCATTTATCTGGAAATACGAGTATTCCCGTTGCAGATCAAGACCCTAAGTTAAATTTAATAGATTCATTAGTCCCGATAATTAATCTTATCCATGCTGCAAAAGATAGCAAGAAAACCTCGAGAGTTGTGTTTGCCTCTACTGTTACTTTGTATGGTCTAACTGAGATTTTACCTGTGAGTGAAGGAGTAAAACCTGACCCAATAACCACATACGATTTGCATAAATTATTTATAGAGCAGCATCTAGAAATGGCAACCAAAAATAAAATTATTAGTGCAACATCATTAAGATTATCAAATGTTTACGGTCCAAGCTTGGGCAGAAGCTCTGCAAATGACAGAGGTATTCTTAACAAAGTGACAGAGTCAGCCATCAATGGAAAAGATATCACTATTTATGGTGAAGGGAATTATATGCGCGATTATATTTATATAGATGATGTTGTTTCTGCTTTTATAAATACAGCTATTACTGACAATACAATTGGGAAGGTTTTAAATGTTACCAGCGGGGTGGGCCATACTATAAAAGATGCATTTAGTTTAGTCTCCAAACATGTGGCCAAGTTAACAGGTAAAAAAGTGAAAATAAATCATATTGAATGGCCTAAAGGAATAAGTATGATTGAGCGCAGAAACTTTATAGGCAATGCTGATGAATTAAAAAGGATTACAAAATGGCAGCCTAATACCCTCTTTGAAGACGGTATAGATATTATTGTAAAAGGATTTTGGAGGAAAAAAAATTGTTAATAGATTTAACTTACCACACTGATCAGACGGGAGGATTGTGTGCGATAGAAGGGGGTATTGATGCTCCTTTTGATATATTGAGAGTATTTACCGTTAGTGCATCGAAAGGATCTATTCGTGGAGAGCATGCTCATAAAAAATGTTCTCAATTCATGGTCTGCGTCTCTGGGGCTATTGAAGTAACATGCGACAATGGGATTGAAGAAACTACTTATCAATTAGATAGCCCGTCTGCTGGCCTTAATGTTAAACCTGGCGTATGGGCTAAAGAAAAATATTTAACAGAGAATGCCGTGCTGATGGTTCTTTGTGATAGGCATTATGAGAAAGAGGACTATATACATAGTTACAGTGAGTTTAAGACTTACATAAAAAATAAAAATGGAGAAAGAATAGAGTGAAAATAGTAGTAACTGGGGCAATTGGGCATATAGGATCTTATGTTGTGAGAGATTTAGGTACTCAGTTTCCAAATTCAGAAATTGCCATGATTGATAATATGATGACACAACGCTACCCCTCTTTATTTAACCTTCCAACTAAAGGGAATTACCATTTCATTGAGGGCGATGTAAATAGTATAGATTTAAAGTCAGTATTTTCTGATGCAAATGTAGTGATACATCTTGCAGCAATTACAGATGCCGCCGGAAGTTTTGATCGCCCAGAAGAGTTGGAAAATAATAATTACCAATCTACTGTAAAAGTTGCTAATGCTTGTATAGAAACTGGATCGTCATTAATTGCAATATCATCAACTAGTGTTTATGGCACACAGAATGATGTGGTAGATGAAAATTGTTCGGAAGAAGAGCTTCAGCCACAAAGCCCATATGCAACTACAAAACTTAAAGAAGAAGAGTTAATTTCCGAGCTATGTCAAAAGAAAGGATTACAAGCAATTCATTGTCGTTTTGGAACAATATTTGGCGCGTCAGCAGGTATGAGATTTCATACCGCGGTTAACAAGTTTTGTTGGCAGGCGGCGATGGGGCAGCCTATTACTGTTTGGTCAACAGCATATGATCAAAAGAGACCATATCTAGATTTAATTGATGCATCAAGATCGATAGAGTTTATTATAAGAAACAACTTGTTTGATGGCGAAATTTATAATGTACTTACTGAAAATGCAACTGTACATCAAGTAGTTGACATAATTAAAGAATCTGTCCCAGATTTGAGAGTTGAGTTTGTAGACAATAGAATCATGAACCAACTATCTTATGAAGTACTATGCGATAAGTTTAAAGGTAAAGGGTTTAATTTTTGTGGAAGCCTAAGGCGTGGCATTGAAGAGACAATATCACTATTACCAAATTAGTATAAATCTAAAAGACTTACAATAAAGAAAAAAGATAAATTCATGCAAAATAAAGGAACATTGTCTGTAGTAATGTGTAATTACAATCATGGTCATTACATTCAGGAAGCATTGCAAGCTATCTTAAGTCAATCATTTTCGCCATTAGAAGTAATTGTTATTGATGATGGGTCAACAGACAATAGTGTGCAAGTAATAGAAAGCATAGCCAGGAAAAATCCTACAGTTAAGTTTTATAGGAATGTTGAAAATCAGGGGGTTTGGAATTCATCTAATAAAGGAGCAAAAATAGCTACAGGTGAATATATTTATTTTTGTTCAGCAGATGATAGAGTTTGCCCAGGTTTTTTTGAGAAATCTGTAAAAATTCTTAATCAAAACCCTCAAGCCGGTCTCAGTTCTGCGTTATTGAAAATTATTGGGAAAGATGGAAATGATGAGATGTGGGCCAAAACTCCTGTAATATCGTCAACTGAATGTTTTCTTTCTGCCGATCAAGTAAGGAGGACATTGCAAAAGCATGGTTTTTGGTTTACTGGTCATACAGTTATTTTCAGGCGAGATTATATTTTTAAGGATGAAGATGCAGATGTTTGGGATCCTGAGTTATATCAGTTTGCCGACCATATAGTAACATTGATTATGGCAACAAAGCATGGTGTTTGTTTTATACCAGAGATCCTGGCAACTTGGAGAATTTACACTGGTATATCTGGTTACGCAGATACTCACTTTCTTGCTGAGGAGGCAAAAACTAATTCAGCATTAGAAAAAATGGTTCAAATTATGAGCTCCAAAGAATACACGTCATTATTTCCACATGATTTTGTTAAGCAATACGAATTTAAAACAATATATGCTGTTCAGAGTATGCGTTTAAAAAAAATGCATAATGAAATGATTGATTATATGAAGACAATCAGGAGCTTACAAAAATCTGAAAGTTTGTTGGATAAGTTTGTATATTCAACAATAAAGATGTTAGATGTGTTCAAATTTTTCTTTGTGAAGTTATATTTTTATTATCGTCGAACAAACATCAATCCATTTTCACTCATTCGAAATATCATGTCTTATCGTCGAGGTTTAAAAATTTACAAGAATAGCAAGTGTAATTAGAGGTGTGAATAAAATGATTAGTTGCCAGCTAAAATGTTATGTGAATAAAACTTTATGTTTGATTCTAAGGAAAAAAGGAGTTAGTAAATGTCACGATTTTTAGTTATTGGTAGTAATTCATTTTCTGGATCATCATTTATACGTCACTTGTTAAAAGAAGATCATGAGGTCATGGGCATAAGTAGATCTGAAGAAATTCATCAGGTTTATCTCCCATATAAGTGGTTAGACAATGAGCCTTCAGGCTTCAAGTTTCATCAAGTCGATATCAATAATGATTTAGAACTGCTCAAAACTTACATGAATGAATTTCAACCAGAATATGTAGTTAATTTCGCTGCTCAGGGCATGGTTGCAGAAAGCTGGATTACACCAGAGGACTGGTATCAAACTAACGTGGTGGGTCAGGTTAAACTTCACAATTATCTTAGGACAATAGACTGCATTAGAAAATATGTGCATGTGTCTACTCCGGAAGCATATGGCAGTACTGATGGGTGGGTGAATGAGAGCTATAGTTTTAGCCCAAGCACCCCATACGCCGTATCCAGAGCAGCGTGTGATCTTCATTTGCTAAGCTTTTTTCGTGCCTATAAATTTCCTGTAGTCTTTACAAGAGCAGCCAATGTATATGGCGAAGGCCAGCAGCTTTATAGAATAATTCCAAGAGCTCTCTTATTTGCTCGATTAGGAAAGAAACTTCAATTGCATGGTGGTGGCCACTCAGTAAGATCCTTCATACACATTGATGATGTAACTGATGCAACTTTAAAAATCGCATTCAATGGTGAAATAGGAGACACTTACCATATATCTACAAATGACACGGTCTCTATTAGAGATCTAGTGGCAATGATTTGCAAAATGACTGACGTTCCCTTTTCTGATTTAGTAGAAGAAACAGAAGACAGACTTGGCAAAGACCAATCTTACTTACTAAGAAGTGCTAAATTAAGACAAGAGCTTGATTGGAAGGATAAGATTTCCCTTGAAGCAGGTATCAAGAAAACTTTAACTTGGGTTGATGATAACCTATCATGTCTCCAATCATTACCAATGGACTACAGTCATAAACCATAATTCAACGGAGTAAGTATTAAAATGAATATATTAATTACAGGAGCATGTGGTTATGTTGGGTCTTCACTAACCCCCTACCTTCTTTCTCAAGGCCACAATATAACCAC
>Ga0255755_1000719_pt1 | contig 33821 bp, 23 predicted proteins | sample 011ome_18_FD_179955 | JGI IMG/M metagenome (GOLD analysis project Ga0255755, IMG submission 179955) | Coastal salt marsh microbial communities from the Groves Creek Marsh, Skidaway Island, Georgia - 011501BT metaG (version 2) | ecosystem: Environmental > Aquatic > Marine > Intertidal zone > Salt... | reverse complement strand
GAATAGAAAAGTTCAGCCCTCGTGAGATTTTTTTTTCAGCCGAGGTGCCAAAAGTTCTTTCGCGAATAGAAAAGTTGAGTCGCCGCGAGATTTTTTTTTCAGCCTAGGTGCCAAAAGTTCTTTCGCGAATAGAGATTTTTTCTTTCGCCGATAGAAAAGTTGAGCCGCCGCGAGATTTTTTTTTTCAGCCAGAGGTCAAAAGTTCTTTCGCGAATAGAGATTTTTTCTTTCGCGAATAGAAAAGTTCGACCGCTGCGAGATTTGTGTGTGGAAAGACATACATAATCGTCGCATAATATAATCCTAAACTATTTGGTGCAGATTCACAACACACAATGGAATGTAGATTTTGTTTCGAGGAGACCGACCATCTGGTGTATCCATGTTCGTGCACCGCAGGCGTGTGTGAGCCGTGTTTGACGCGCTGGCTCGCAGAAAACGCCTCGCGCGACGTCTGCGAAGTGTGTTTGACACATTGGGACAAGAAATATAGCCCGCACCCGTATAAATATTTGTATGAGGCCTGTGCAACGAGTTTTTTGGTGTTTTGTGTCTATGTGTGTTTGGTGTCGTCTTACGTGATGGGTAACGCGTCAATGTCGGACGACATTCTGACATTTTATGTTAGCCTCGAGGTGCTCTTTCACGTTATCCTGTGCGCGGTGTTTTGTGCCTTTCCAAGGTCGTATCGTTTTCGTTTGTGGGCGGTGTTACGCGCTGCTTTTTCTGCATGGCCGAGTATTTACATGGTGTATGAATATATTGACATCGCGCAGTATCAGCCACAGTCGGCTCTGATGAAGACTGTGTTTGCACAGTGGAAGACCGTGGGGTGCGTACAGGGCATCTACGTATTGGTGATGTGTATTTGTTATGTTTCCAGCACGCAAACACCGCGGAGGGATTGGGAACCCATGCACGTAGAAGTTATGTAATTACAGTATTTAGTGGAGGATAAAAAATAACAAAATGTATGACGTGATAGTGATTCTATCCACAGCACTGCTGGGACTTGTATTGTCGTATCTGGTAGTGACCTTTTTCAACGTCGACGACAATGCCAATGAAAGTCTTATGCGCGATGTTCAGCAGATGGGCCTGCAGATGGCGACATTGACCGTCTCTGTCGTGTTTGGCCCCATCAATGGTTTGTGGGGCATTGGCTCCGACTTGGGAACGATGGCCGCCAACCGCTGGAAGTGGGGTGTCGCTGGCATCCTGTTTATCGGCGCCACGTTTTTGCAACACTACTACCACGCGGAAATATTGTCCGTATTGGATGACAGCTGGACGTGTGCCGTCATCCCAGTGCTTAAAAACGTCGTGGAGCCGTTTTTGCAAATCTTTCGCGTGCTTTACGCGCTCGGTGCGCCCATTGGCAACGCGTTTCTTGTGATTCACGGGCAATTTTTCCGCGGGTGGATTGCGGTACTGGCCAAGTGCAGTCATGTGCGCCTGTTTGATTTTTTTCTGGAATTGGCCAAGGCGGCCGTCAGTTTCATGGCGGCGACGGCGAAATGGTTTGGGGCCGGTCAAAGCCTGAGCGACCACAACAATTTTATCGTCAACGACTACAATATTACAAAGCCCGTCAACCACGCCATGAAGTCAGTGGTCGTCATGCAAGAGGCGTTAAGTTGCGCGTGCTACAGATTTCGACCCATCTTTAAGACGGCCTTTTACATTTTCACGAGCGACCATCTTGCACCGTTTGCCAGTAATGCGTTCGAAGCAGGCGTGCGGACCATGCAGATGGTGTTTCGCATTCTCTACCGAGAATTCCCCGATATTTACCGCGTCACGTTTAAGTTGGAGAGGGCCATCTTGGAGTTTGGCCTACTGGCCGACGAGTTACTCTTTCACACCCTGGAGAATTTAGTGCAGCTATTTATCCAGGTAAAAGACATTGACGAAAAGGACCAATTTGAATTGTCGCGTTATCCGGCCGAGGCGTTATTTTCCGCATTGTCTCACGTAGGCGTGGCGATTACGCATGCCATCGCCACACTGGGCATTAATGGCCCGCTGACATTGATGGCGTCGTTTCTTCCGACAAAATCCGCATTTAGTCCGGAAACGTGGTCTTTAGAAAAGTCCGCGTCGCATCTGCACTTGGCGATTTATGATGTGTCGGCACTGGCGCAGTGGCTCATTTATGTCGTGGAGCGCCTCGTCATGAACTCAAAGAACATCGAACAAGTGTTCCGTTCACCCACGACACCGGTGCGTCTTTCGTGCAATTGGGCGCACGACGTGGACCGTGAAAAGTACGTCGACCTCAGTTACACAGTCGGGTGCTCCATGTACAACTTGGGCATTATGACGGTCAACCTGGGCTACATTGCATACGGTGCGTCCATTGAACTGGCCACTAAGTCCATATTTACACAAAAGCAAAACGTATTTCGCACGCTGCAGCGATGGGAGGGGTCGTCCATTCCCAGAAATCAAGTCTTTACGTGCGAAGAACGGCGCGACATGCTGGCGTACGATTATACCGACCCCAATCCGGCCACGGCCTTCAATAGCAGCGGGTTTATTTGGACGCAAAACCGTGGCTTGTGCCAATGTAATACGTTTTACAATACGACGCGCCCGGAGCACGTGCGCCCATACAACCCTTTCTGTGGTCAAGCGAATTTGAATTTCGACGTGTTTGCGCCCGCAGATGCCTTGGTGATGCACGTGTTTCACGGCATCTTTGGTCCCGGGTTTGGCGACGCGATAGCGTACATGCCGAAGCTGAACAAAATCGACATTAAAATACTGTCGGTGTCCAAGTCTATTCCTTTGCCGATTGTCGTGCCTCCCATTTCACGCACGGTCATCGAGTCGGCGCGCGTGTTGTTGCGCGTCGCCTTTTCCTTTGGCGACATTGTCACTGGAAATTACTTTAACTACCCGGTCAACTGCGGACATGGCATGAACGAAACGCAGCTCATCGCCCAATGGAATTCCACCATGGATGAGCCAGTGACGACCGACGAAATTATGCGCTGGACACCGTGCAAAAAGCGCCAATACACGGCCACGCTCGGGTCTTTGCGCCTGCCTCTGTGCGCCAGCGGCGAGGGCACCAGCGGCAACGATAATTCGGACTGCATGTGCTCCTACACCGAGCCACTGTCTGCCAATTCGCAGTGTCGATGCATCGCGCGGTATCCCGATTTGGACGTCACTTCCGCATCGGGTATGGTCGGCGACCTGATAGAGGAGCGTTTTACGTCTGAATCCGTGTCTCAACACTGGTGCAATTCCATGACGCTAGAGTGGACGTTTCAAAACGCCGCGGCGTTTACGTCGGCGCTCGACTACATCGTCTCCCTCGGCCCTGTCAACCCCAAGTGCAACCTCGTCGACGACCTCTTTGACGGAAAGCCGATGACGTTTAGCGAAGAAGACCAGCGACAAAGGGCAACATATCTCATTGCCACAACGCCAACACTGCAATTCATGAGCGAGTTTGTCGATACGGATACCAAACTCAATCATTTGTCCGAACTCTACGGAGAAACGCGGTCGGACTGCACCATAGAGCCCGGGAAATGGGTCACTACGACGGACGCGTACAACAATTCGCAGACGCAATGGCAGGAGGCCGAGTGGACTTGTGACGGTTCCGATTCCGTGTCGCTGGCCGGTTTGGACCCGCGCAATCCGCAGACTACGAGCGACAGTTTGAAAACACCCGGATGTCGCATCTGGGCCCGCGACGACTTTTTCTGTTCGGCGGGACTTTTCGTGCGCAGCACTTCGCGTTTGGGTCAAAATTCTGCGCGCCAGCTGGTTAACAACGCAATTTCCATTCTTGCGGGCAATTTTGAAGATGCGACCTTTAACGTTATGCCGCGTGTCTGTGATTACGAGCGCATCTGGGGGTCGCTCGCCGGCATGGTGGCCGGTATCATACCCAACATTGGCGATACCATGAAAGTCATTTTTGCAAGATATCTCACCATCATATTCGAATCTGTCTTTGTACTCGTCGTACGCAACGGCGTAACCCTGTTCAATATAGCCTTTCACGTCGTCAAAAATTTGATTGACACGGACATGTCCAAGGCGTCCATGGAGAATGTGTTTAAAACCGGCGTCAACAATCTCGTCAACAATTACTTGTGGGTCGTCAACTTTTTTTTCACGACCACCGGCGAATTCCTGGACCAAATTTCCCCCGGTGCCGGTAAAATATGTTTCTCCATCGTCAAAATACTCAAAGTCGTGGAAAAGAGCCTGAAAGAGGGACTCATGGACCTCGCCGCGACGTTTGGAGAAATGGTGTTTCAAATGTTTGCCATCTTTACGGGCGACACGAGCCAAATTGAGGGCTTTTTTGAAAATTTCTTTTATTTCTGGGTCGAGTTGACAGAAATTTTACTGAAAGAAGTATGGCAAATTCTCGATAAAATCTACGATTTTTTCGGCGGAATTGGTGAGTTTTTCCGTGTACTGACCTGGACTGTGTGCGAAGCGATTAACGCCGTGATGGCCGCCATCAATACGTCCATTCAAGTACTGTGTCTCGACCTTTGTGACGGTATCGGTTGGAAAGACATGACATGTTACAAAAAGCCGCTGGGGGCTTCGCGCGGGTCGCACGGCCGACTCGCGCATCACATGCTGCGCTCACACGACAATCGCAACATTACGCGCGTCGTCGCCGACAAACTGGATTGGTCAGGCACGTCGAAATGTGACCACTTTATGGAAGCCGCGGCGGCCTATACCTATTCGGAGCTGCGCCCTCTCGAAAAGGCGCAATGGTTCGAGTGCCTCGAGATGAAGCTCATCGGCGTGGAAATGGCCAAATTTCTACAAGCGCCACATTTCCCCACGGATATCATGTATAATTGGAGACGCAAGTACACACTAGCCTACGACGGCATCCGTGTCTTTCACACGGTCGCTCACGACCTGGTGCAACGCGGCCAGGTTAACTGGAACGGCATTCGCACGTCATTGAACGACCAGGGCCTCGACGCCGACATGTACATGAATCTCTTTCAAAAGACGTCGAGTGTCGTTATGTCGGGAGTCAAAGCTATTGAGATGGAACCTATCGCGAGGCGCATGGCGCATCACGCGGACAAACAATACGACAACCCCGCAAACCCATCCATGCCGGCACGTCTTTGGCGCGCCTTTCAAAGTGGCCAACATGTTTACCAAGACACTGCGCGTATGTGGACGCAAGAGGACATGTCGCGGCAAATGTGGACGGCACTCGACGCTTCTTATGACGCCCACGGTCATATGCGACGATGGTGGGCAACGCTGGGCAGTGGGGATACTCCCACACAGACGTCAACAGACCGTGTCATATCCAACCTAAAAGGTGCGTTTCGGCACCACTGGTCTGAAAAAATACATCACGGACAGACGCATGCCCACGCGGAGATGCCGACAACGTGGCTACAAACGCCACTGCGCACGTCCATAGCAAGGTGTGTCAATCGCACCGAATATACGTCGTCGTGTGTCGATTGTGCCATCGTCGACAATCTTGTGGAGACCATCATACAGCAAGCCAATGGTGTCGTCGGGTTTTACGGAGCCCAAGAGAACGGATTTCCGCAAATTATCGAACAAGTCTCCTACTACTTTAATAATACGCTGCCAGAGTACGACAGCGATTTCTTCGGCGCGCAGTTTAGCAAATTGTCGTCCCGTCGCAGCACGCTTCCGCCGCTTCCGCTGCACAACACCTACCTGCGATGGCGCTATCATGTGGTCAACGACTGGGTCTACTTTGTAACCAACATCACCGAGTTTGTCTTTGACTGGAACAACGAAACGCGCCAAAAGCGTGCTGACCAACAAGTGCTCAAACTCATGAACGCCACGCGCCTGTTTGTGACGGGCATCAATGATTCGTACGTGCCGTTTTATGGTTACAGTTTCAATTACATGTACAACGAAATTTTATTCAGCTCGTGCGACCTGGACGACACGTTGTTTGTGACAACGACGACACAAGAACAGCGCCTGTCCCGCATGGATACGGCTTTCATGATATGCACGATACTCTCAGCCGTGTTAGTGACCAACGCCTACTGGTCCGTGTTTCCGCTCATGTGGCTCGTCAACACGATTGTCATCACTCTCATCGTCACGTACGTATATCTCTACGCAGTGTACGGCTACATGCTATCATGCGCGCCGATTATGCCGTACACTCTCTTTGAAGATGTCTATGCATGGTATGACACGCGCATCAACCCAGGGTGCTTTTATCATTTGCTGCCGTACCTGTCCACCGGGTCTTCCGAGGATACCTGTCTCGTGTGCTCTACGCCGCCCGTGTACAAGGATTGCAACACGTACACGGTGGCCAACCAAACCGGCGACATGCTCGGTCTAAATGAACTGGTCGACGATTACAACATCTTTTGGCCGTCCCTGTTTTGGATACGCTGGCAATTGCCAGACGTCGCCACGTGGTTTGTCAAACACGCCATCGTTGACCTGAACTCGCCCGTGGGAAAACTAGCACTCGGCGCCTGGCAAAACGAAGCCATTGACCCCGTCTGGATTGATTGCTTTTACGCCATGTGGCTCGACAACATTCTCGCCGGCATGACGGTCGCCCTCGCGACCTACATCTCGTTCAGAATTACCGTCATTACCGTACAGACGCTGATACGCGCCGTTCTGCTGGCGTGCTACTCTTATCAAACGCTGGGACTTATCAGTCAAACCGTAGAAGATTACAACGTAATGGATTAAAAAATATATTGTTTTTTAGTATTTAAAAATTCTAAAATGGACTCTGGGGTCATACACGCCCACTCATAATAGCCCATATTGTATTCGAACAGTTTTTTGGTGCGCGCCACGCCGTAATGGTGACCGAACTTCCCGCTAAGTGAGTTGTTCAGCGTGCTGAGTTTGTACAGCTGAATGGCGGCCTTGTCAGTACCGGCACGTTGCCTTAGGAATGCTTTGGACGCTTCTTCGTAGCGCTTGAAGAGTGGGTAGTACACGTAGTTCATGAAGGGGCCAAACGCGCCATTGAGACGGTTGTTGCGGTGTTCGAGCGCCTCGTGAATGGAGCGGAAAAGAATACAGCAGTCGACCGACCGGTTTTTGCCGTAGTCGGGGCGCGTCGTGTCGTACAAAAACCGCGGCTCGGACACCACCTGGTCGCCGATGCGAATCGACGACCAGTCAAAATCGATAAACAGAATGCGCTTGTTGTCCATGTCGTAGTACACATTGTTGGCGTGGCAATCTCGGTGCGTAAACTGCGCCGACTGTTGCATGCGCTGGAGCGCCCGGCAGATGTTGTGCATCATAAACCACAGGCCACGGTTCCAAAAGTGAGACGGTCTGTTTTCCACCAAGTGGCGATTGACCCAGTTGTACAAGCTCGGACTTGTCAGGTGCTCCGAACAAATCGCAACGTCGCCATTGTCCATTAGAGACACGAAATGAAGCTCTGGCACGTACGTACGACAGCGACGGCCCAGAAAGTAGTGAATCGCACCGTCGAGAATGTAGCGAAGTTTCATGTAAGGGTCGCTGGTCGTTTTGATGACCACTCGTTTGCCCCGATGTCGACAACCCAGCCACACGCTCGACTTGTCTCTCTCCGACTTTTTGGCGTCGCGGACGTTAATCTCTTTCTCCCCGCCGTCGCCGACCCCCACAAAGGCGCGCGGCTCGCGCGCGAGTCGAACCATGATGTCAAACGCCATGCGGAACAACGACAGCGTGTGGTCTGTGTGAAACAAAGACTTGGGCCACCGTTGCTTTTGCACGGTCACCATCATACCCGCCAACTCTTCAATGTGGCACCGCTTGTCCGGCTTGGCAAACACAGGGCACCCGTGCTCGTCAAAACCATACAGGGAGTTGCGCAACGTGTAGGAGACCTTGGAGACCTCACAAGGGGACGCCAACGCGGACATGAAGCCATCGATGGGGAACCCAAAGGGGCTGGTGACTTTACGATACATGGTGACTATATAAAATAGACGGTTCTATTTACATTTAGCAACAGGCTATTTTTCGACGTTTTCGTTCGACGTCTCGGAGTGACTGGCGTTCCATTTCGTGGTCGGTCCATTTTCGTATGCGCTCGTCTTTTAAATTGGCTTCGCGATGTAGTGCCCACTGAAAATTTTTGGTATCTCTTGAAATCCACATAGGTTTAGACCCGTGCAAAATAAGGTCGACCATCCGGGTGCGATGTTCGCGGTCCATGTATAATACCCCACATGCGTTACATAATGTACTCGACCCACACGGACCCGGCCGCCACGTCGGTGAGACCATGGTGTGGCACCGGGTACACGGCTTTTTAAACCTCGACATAGACCCACGCTTACCACCCATCTCAGGCTCTTCTAAAAAAATAGACTTTCTATGGTAGTCCTGTATAATACGGGACACCACTTTATTCAATAGACTATCCATACTTTCATATCACACATCAACACACACGTTTCCACGAACACATAAGTTGCGCATATTCCAGACCGAATATTATTATCTTAATCCAAAACACCACTCAATGATGTCTACTCCCTATGCCGCACCTGCTCGTGACAGTTCCGAGGACGAATGGGACGAATCAGAGTGGGAAGACGCTACCTCGACCCCGACCACGGGTGGTCCGGTCAGCAACGTGGAACCACCCACAAAGTCGGGTAAACGTAAACGTTCAGACTCTGACGACGACGTCGCTTCGGACGCTGACGAAGACTTAATCAAAGCGCTGGAGCAAGAGCTCCTCGGTGACGACTCCGGGCCCGCCAAAAAGGCCCGCGTCGGCGACATCGCACAGAAACCCAAAAAACTCAGCGACCTTCGGCGCGGGTTCAAGTTTGAGCACTTTAACTTGGCCGAGACCGGCGCCGTGGTTTGGCGCGACGAGCCAGCCCAAGGCAACGACCCCACGATTGTATGGGACGGCGAGCTGGAGGGCGCCGAGACCGAGTGGTTCGTGCTCAGCATCTGGTTTGGCGGCCAGCGCACCACAAACACTGTCATCACGACCCCCGAGTTCAAAAAGGGGTTGTTTCTGACACAACACCAGGAGCGCCAACAAGACCACGCGCTGGCAAAAAATCAACTCTGGATACGCGCGGACACGCTCAAAAAGAAATACAACAAAATTGTGTTCCACAAAAAGCGCTGGCCTCTGGGGCGCCACTACATGTCCAGCACGGGCAGCAAGCACGTCCCCATGTTCATGATGACACTGGCGCCTTTCGTCGACGGAAAAGCCGACATGGACCGCGCCGTGCGCACCGAGAATTTTCGCATCTGCAGCAAACGCCAACCAGCACAGTTGCGCGCCGTGCGCGGACTTCCAGCTACGGGCCAGACGACCACCGGCAACATTCGCCGCAACAAACACATTGCCCGCCTCGAAACGGAAAACCGTGCGCACGCCGCCCAGGTGGTCAAGGTCAACGCCGACAATCGGCGCCTTGCCATTCGCGATGCCAAGCATACAAATGGGTTTGAACACCTCCTCAACATTGCCAAGCATCTGCAGCCCACTCTCACACAAAACGACAAACTCACACTCGAAGTGCTCAAGTTTGTGTCGAGTCACCTCAACACCATGGAGCGGTCCAAACGCGCCATGTGCTAAAGCGCAAAAGTGCGAGGGTAACGTCCATTCTGGGGCGACCATATCAACATGCGAGTCACCGTATCCACAATCGCGATAACTAACCATATATCTAGGCGCGTAATTGCCACTAAAATATACAATATTGTGCATAACCACTTGTAAAAATTGTAGACAGACAACCAAAAAACGTCCGACCGTGTCCATTTCTTTTCTTGTATGTGCTGGCGCTCAAAGGGCCTCCCAAACGTTTCTTCTATGTACACGTGCACCGCCTGAAACGTGACAAGTCCCACGATAAAGGCGACCCAGGACGCCCACGATTCGATATTGACCGAGCCAACCTGCAGAGGAGGGCCCCAGTGGAAAAACTCGGCCCACGCGTCCTCAAACCACAACGCGCCGAAACATCCAAAAGTGACGAGCAGCACAGCAACCAGTAGACATTCCGACATAATATTTAATAAAAAAAAACTTGTATAAATAGTCGCGTTTTGTACCTAAGAAATGTATGACTCGGACCAAAACCATCCTGATGGTCGCAAATATGGTCACCTTGTGGGTTGGCATCGCGCTCATCTTTCGAGGCTTTGATATCATGAACCAATCAAACTACCGACCCCCGGCAACGCCCCCTGGGTGGATTTTAGGCATGATGTGGATTGGCGCAGGTGCCTCCGTCGCCTGCATATGGCTCGTCTTCATCGTCTCCGCCCATGTCGACCAAGTCCTTTCCAATAAACCACGATGGACGCGCACGCGTCTGTTCTCCTCGGGACTGGTACTCTTTGCCGCCGCGCTGTTTGCCATCATTGGCACGTATTCGACCTGGAAGCATCCGTTTTTATTGACACCGTGCGACTGTCTAGAAAACGAGTTTGGACCCCAGTGCGCACCGTGCCAATGCGGCGCGCACGGCGTCTGTAACGAGGGCGTTTTTGGCGACGGAAGATGTGCTTGTGACCCAGGATGGGCAAGTGCAACCTGCGATGTCTGTGCGCCGCGATTTCGCGGCGATGATTGTGATACGTGTGTACTCGGGTGGCAGGACAACCTCATCACGGGCGAGCGCTGTTCGCAATGCGCGCGCGGATATACTGGCGACGATTGCGACACGTGCGCCCAAGGATGGCAACCATGGACGCATAATTCAACCTTATTTCCCAACATTGTCGACCAGGACGGGCGCCATATCTGCGACGAGTGCCAAGACAACTATTTCGGTTACGATTGCACACCATGCCCCTTTGGCAACGACGTGCCGAAAGTGACGTTGCTACGAAACGCGCCCATCACCAACACGTCGCGCGTACGCGACGCCATGGGAAAAATAGGGAGGGTGTTTTCCATGAAAGTGGACGGCGTTGCCACTTGGCAATACGACCCAAGCGCCCTCGACATCGAATCACGCGTCGCCATCCAAATAAAGTACGACGACACAAACAGACTGTCTCCCGACATCAAACTGCGCGACATCGACGGCTTACAATGTAACAACCGCGGCACGTGCCGGGACGACCGCTGGCATCTCGAAAATGACCCAGATTGGTACAAAAACTGCACGTCAAGCGGCGAAACGTGTTCGACACACGCCGACTGCACCGTATCCGAAAACTGCCGGGGAAGATGCACCGCAGACCTGCCCATCCCCACGGCATGGGAAGATTGGTCCTCCTCCGCACTTCCGTGCGCCTCGGACGAAGATTGCAGGGGGCCCGCGCGCTTGAATTTTACCAGGGGGCGCTGCGTCGAACGCCAGTGCTGCGAACAAAGTCGCCACGGAGACGGAAAATGCGACTGCGGTGCGCAATACTTTGGCAACGCCGACCCAACAAAAAGTCCGGCTTGTGACTTTTGTCCCGGATACGACTGGCTCACCGGCGAAAAATCCACCATCTGTATGGGCAACGGAGACTGTCAGCCTTCTTTTGCTATGAATGACGAGTACGTCGATATGCGCTGCGCGTGTAAAACGACACAGTACAGCGAAAACGGAATCATCGACGACGCTAGACTCGTTCGATGGTACAAAGACTTTTGCCAATGCGGGGACATGGGCAGTGACATGAAGTGTCGGGTCTGTGCCCCGGGATTTTACGGGCCAGAATGTGTGTCGTGTCCCGGTGGGCCGGGACTTGCCAGAACATGTGGCGGACACGGAACATGTGACGCTGGGGTTGGCGGCACGGGCGAATGCTCGTGTACCGTCGACTACAACAGTGGAGCTTGGACACTCGCCGACTACCAGCCAAGATACAGCGGCGACACCGTCTATCGCTCCGCGAACGGTTCGTCAAAAGTATGCACGGAATGCGTTCCCAACTTTTACGGTGCCAACTGTAAACCGTGCGAGCCGCTTTCCATCATCGCCGCCAACCAACTAGAAGACGTCTTTCAACCGCCAGACTCATTTCATACCAACGTGCACAATGCACAATATACGTCGCTGTGCCACACTGTCAACGAAGAAGACCCCATATGTACACTCGCTTGTGGAGGTGGCGGGTGGTGCGACTGGGGGCGCAAAGGCACTGGAAAATGTAAGTGTTGGTCCAATATACCAGATAACAGGAATACTTGGAACCCACTGGACAATGTCTGTGTCGTCAATGAGACACACTACTGTTCACCCAAGGACATCTCATGCATACTAGACACGCCGTCGAACGAAATCTGTCCAGCACTTGGCACACATCCCAAAGGCTGGTGCGAAAATGCGAAAACACACGGAAGGCTCGACTATGTACCGTGCACTACAGACTCGGATTGTGGAACTAATGGGAACTGTATAGCTTTTCAAATGGCAAACTGGATACCCATCGACGCCGAAGAATCAACATGCATAGAAGAAAATGCCTGAAGAATTTTCTCGGAACCAACCATTCCTCGCCACCAACCACTCCTCGCCACCAACCACTCTTCACCACCAACCAGTCTTCACCACCAACCACCAACGATGCCCAAGTCCAACATGGCCAGTCTACCCATTGTGACAAAAGCGTCACAGTTCAAGACCCGTCGCATCGCTCAAAAGATTCGCGCGTCCAAGGTGAACGTTTTGGACGCACGGAAAATGGCCAGAGTCCTCGCAAAGGCCACGGCGACCATCAAGACTGTACAATCCTTTACAGACCCTACCAAAAAATACTACGTCACGGCCACTGCGTGCTCGTGTCCTGACTTTCGTTTTCGCCGCAAGGCACGCGGGCAAAAGTGTAAACACATGCGTAAATTGTTCCCATAGTCATAAAGAATCGTTTTTATTGTTTATTTCAGATATTAAACCAATTGTAACTCCTATACCGTCGCGTTCTTTTATTTTTTTTCGAAATCCTTTGCGAAATGTCGGGGTTGTTGCGCCCCACAGCAAGCGAAACATGTACCGATAAAACGGCCGGCTGAACGCCGCGTAATGCACGGCGCTGCAGCCCTGGTAATCCAGCAACATGACGTCTGCGCCCTTGTCGAGCAAGCGCCACATACTGCGCTGCTTTTTCAATCGCACCGCCCACATTAGCGCGGTGCGCCCATCTTTGTCTCTTTCATTCACGCCAGTGAAATCGCCTATCTCACCAAGCTTGTCTTGCTTGACGGCACGTATTATTTCAGGGTCTGACGGCTCGCGTAGTTGCTCGCGCGCCGCCGCCGCGCGTTTTTTGTACTCGGTGCGCGCTGCCGCGTTCAGTATGGCGTCTCGTCGCAAGTCGCGAGTATCTTTATGAAAGTGACTCATACTGCGCTACTCTTCTCAAATATTTATAGTCGAGACCACAAACTCTATCCACGATAGAAACTTTACATATTCTAGACATATATTTTTTACCATACACAGACTACCCATAATCACATCAACATGGAGTTATTTTGGATTATCGTAGCAATTTTTGCCGCTTACTGGTTCAAAAATGGAGGCGAAGTCGATGAATACGACTCGGACAGCGAGTCTGAAAGCGACAGTGACTACGAGAGCGACGGGGACGCCATTGAACACGCTTCCACGGAATGTGTTGAACCCATCGCCTACTCGGACATTCCTTACAAGCGAGGGTGGTCGGCCAACACTCACATCATGGTGCACTACCCTCCGGATATAATTCCCGAAGAACACCAAAATGAAGACGAATACTACTACGGAAAGATTCGCAGGCGCCAGGGCTACAATTTCGAAGTCTATTTTCCCCAAACAAAGAACACCGACGTTCTCAGTCCATTGGACCGCGACTGGCACTATGCCACCGACATTGATATTGAACAGTGGGACCAACCGCAGACGTTCACACTAGAAAAAAAGACACTGAGGCCCTTCAAAATGCAGCGCGAACGTGAAGGTTCGTGGAGAGGTGCCCAAACGAAGCGGACAGTCGCCACGCCGCTGCGCCTATGGTCCATCATCGGGACCCCGTACGTTTACGTCGGACATTTGGGCGTCTACGAATGCGTGTCCGTCGATTCCAACGGCACCTTATGCCCAGTGTTGGGTGTCCCCGACTCAAATTACTTTATTGGCCGCCGCAAAAATAAAAAGGCGACGAATTTCCGCCAATTTACGCCGTTGTTCCGTGTCGACACCGAAGAATACAGTTCCTATGACCGCGAACCTGCGCGCGAGCCCACGTATCCAACACTAACGAGAGACGAGTTACATTAATATGTTAATAAAATACTATTTAAGCAACATTTGTTTTTGAAAATATGTTTTGGGTAGGTGTATTCTTTGTCTGTATGGCACATGGCCAAGTAGCCCAATCTGTACAGCCTGGAGGCGCAACCATTATGTGCAGCTTCACAGACGGGTCCATGGAAAATCCGTCTAGCTGCGCCTGCGGCACCAACACGTGCAACACCACATCAGGACTCTACTGCGACGTGTCCGAAAACCAATGTGCCAACGTCCCATACTGCAACCACCATTTGGGCATAACACCCAACCCGTCCAACTGCATATGTGGCACCGACACGTGCGACGCCACATCGGGACTCTTTTGCGCCGTGGCCGAAAACCAATGTGCCGACGTGTCTATTTGCATTGACCAAATGGGTACGTCATCCAATCCCTCCGATTGCATGTGCGGTAGCGAAAAGTGCAGCGCCGCGACTGGGCTCTATTGCGAAGACTCATCGTGTTACGGGGACTGTGTGAATTCAAATGGGCGGGCCGTCAACGATGCAAAGTGCGTGTGTGGTACGAATACGTGCGACGCCACATCGGGACTCTTTTGCGACGTGTTCGAAAACAAATGCGCTGACGTGCCGTATTGTGAGGTCACAGACGGTTCAGAAGTCAACCCGTCAAGCTGCATATGCGGCACCGACACGTGCGACGCCACATCGGGACTCTTTTGCGACGGCTCCGCGTGCTTTGACACCTGCAAAAACACCAACGGTACGTCAGTCAATGACGCCAAGTGTGCCTGCGGCACCGACACGTGCGACCCAGGACTCTACTGCGACGGTACCGCATGCTTTGACACCTGCAAAAACACCAACGGCACGTCAGTCAATGACGCCAAGTGTGCCTGTGGCACCGACACGTGCGACGCGGGGCTGTACTGTGACGGCTCGGAAAACCAATGCTATTCCGGCGCGTGTGCGTACACCGGGCAGTTGTGGGAGAACGAAGACGCCCCATGCCAGTGCGGACAAACATTCTGTACACAGAATCAACCCTATTGCTCGGAAGAAGAGAACGTGTGTTATTCCCATCCAAAATGCCAAAATACGGACCAAAGCGTGCCGATTAGTGTAGCGTGCTATTGCGGAACCAATACAACCTTTATGAAAAAAAAATTCAGACCATATCGCCGTGGCAAGTGTAATGCGGCGACTGTAGTCATCTTCGACGAGACAACGCCCAATAGTGGAACCACGCCCGACGAACAGTTGGAAAACTGCGCCACCGCATGCAACGACTCGGATGGGTTTTTATTTTTGTCATCCAACGGCAACTGCGAATGTCAAAACGGGACGACGGCGAGCTGCGAGTTCATCACGCAAGATATCAGCTACGTCCGCTACAACTTTACAGCAACAGCCACCTATGCGAACCAGCTTTGCTCAAAAGACGAATTTTGTTGGCAAACGGGGACCATGGGCCTGTGCTCATCCACGGCATTGTGTCCAAGCAACCCTTCTGTCGCTGTCTGGGAAGGTGCAGACTGCATTTGCAGCAGTGACCAGACATGCACGGCGGGTCAGTACTGCTACAATGATGTCGCGTGTGGCTCAACGGAAGGAGACGGCGTTCTTGCCTGCGGATGTCAGACATCGCCGATTGAAAAGTGTGGCAATGTCGAAGGCGACCGCCCCGTGGCCAGCACGTGCCAGTGCGGAGAAAAGATATGCAACACTGGTTCTTACTGCAACGAGGCTCAAAATCAATGTAATAAAAATCACCCTATACCATCATGCGACTACATACACCAAAATTTTAAGGCGTGTCTGTGCGGTTCCGCCCTATGCGAACAGAACCAAGCTGGTGTTTATTGCGAAGCGGAAATTAACACGTGCGTAGCCGGTGCCAGTTGTGGTTCGATTCCAGAAGGAAGAGAACGCGACTGGTTTTGTGCAAAAGACGGGTACGGAAACGGATTTAATGATACAGCACGCTGTCATAACTCTCCGTGCGACAAAGAGACTGACTATACCTCTTGTTGTGTAGCATGTGATGGTAATTATTCGGTCGATACAGGGCTGTGCGTATTCCCCTGCAAAAATAACATGTGCAACGCGGAGAATCTCATGCCGGACACGCACGGGTTTTGCACGAGCCAAACCTGCAATGACGCCACGGACATTGATACATGCTGCACGGTGCGTGATTACTGTCCAGAACAAAACATTGCTTGTCCCAACGGAAACATACGCGAGATACATTGCGACCCTGGAAATTGTACAACGGACACATGCTGCGACGAAAAAACATGTATATGTTCCAATGGCGCCGCCGCAACAGGTGACAAATGTCCCCAAAATGGTGCGCATATATGCCAAACGTGCCATCCGAATTATTGGCGCAACACGACGGGTCAATGCCAACCCTACACGACGTGCTCCACTCGCCAATACATTTCCATCAATGCCACCAACGTAACGGACCGCATATGCACCGATTTGACGGTCTGTAGAGGCCATCAATACATTTCCAGGGCGGCCGCAGCGTTTAGTGACCGCGTCTGTGCCGATATACCAGTGTGTTCGGTCCAACAGTACATATCCACGTCCGATACAAAAGAATGGAATTGTACAAATCTGACAGTCTGTACGGACCGTCAGTATATTTCAAAGGCAGCCACCAACGTGACGGACCGCGTCTGCGGTAACTTGCCCGAGTGTGCACATGGAAAGTACGGCACCAAACCTCCAGCGGGCAACGAAACGATTTGTCACGATTGGGCCCCTTCGTGCAATAGCAGTGACCAGTATCAGTCCAAAAGTCCCAGTGCGTGGCAAAATCGCGTCTGCAGCGACTTGACGGTTTGTACGGGCCAACAATACATTACCACCAACGCCACCAATGTGACGGACCGCGTTTGCACCGGTTTGTCGGTCTGTACGGACCAACAGTATATTTCCAACGCAGCCACCGCGTTCAGTGACCGCGCCTGCGCCAATTTGACGACGTGCTCCACTCGCCAATATATTTCCATGAACGCCACCGACGCGACGGACCGCATTTGTACAGACTTGGCGGCCTGTACGAACCATCAGTACATTTCCAGGGCAGCCACCGCGTTCAGTGACCGTATATGCACCGAGTGTAACTTTACGGGATGTGTAGGGTGCATGGAGGTAAACGACTGCGACTACAATTTTCTATCGCGTGCGCCTGGACCATGCTCCAATAAAACATGCGTGACTATCAACATCACGCGCGACAAGCAACAGTTTCAATTCAGCCCCACAATATCACTTCACGAAGAACAATCGTATCGTTTTGCAGCGCTATTTACAGGAGAGCCCGCCTTTTATCTAAATACGAGTTTGGACGTCACATACTGGCCTAGCGCCGCCGGACTGAGTCAAACAGGCGACTACCTGTGGTTTTCAATAGGCGCAAATTTTTCGGGCCCGTTGTCCTATGAAAACAACGGTGCGTCCACGGCGATTGTCGTTGAAAAAGATTGCAAGTACGAGTACACGGATTGGTCTCCATGCACTGCGGTCTGTGGAAACGGCTCGAGAGTGGGGCAGCTTCGTATCTTGCAACAACCCACCCCGGGGGGACACCCATGCCCGACGCAATCTATAAGATTGGTCGATTGCGTCGGAACCATGTGCAAATCCAACTGCAGTGGCCAATGGTCCGATTGGTCGGTTTGTAATACGTCATGTGGCAACGGGACACAGACAAAGACGTTTAACATAGCCCAAAACGCTAGTTACGGCGGCCAGGACTGTCCAGATTCTCCCGCGTACCAAACGTGCTATTTACCCCCTAAAAACGGCACGTGTGACTGTCAGGGGCGCGTGGACGACGCATGTGGTATATGTGGCGGCGACAACGCGACCTGCACCGACTGTAATGGTACTGTCAACGGGCCGGCGAGAAAAGACCGCTGCGGCGTGTGTGACGGCAACGAAAGTACGTGCATGTTGCGCGGGCGTTTGCAATGGACCAACCTGTATCCGTGGCTTAAACTCATCGTGCCCTTGGTGCTACTTGCACTTGTTTCAGGATTCGCATATGCCTTTGTACACATGGGACAAGGAAGAAAAACACGTACACATCATACAACACAAATCAAAAAAAATTAACGTCTTCTTTTTTTATAACGCGGTGTAGGACTTGGTGAACGTCGTCGGCCGTAGCGGCGACGCGGCGGACTGCGGGACCGACTGCGGGACCGACTGCGGGAGCGAGAACGCCTTGGGTCTGGACTTTGTGCGCGGCTGCGACGCCCGCGGCCTTCAATGCGCTTTATCTCGCGCTCCCCGCGTTCAAAAAAAGGCGCGGGGTCTTTACTCTTTACGCACGCATCGAGAATGTCGACACCTATTTTATAGCGACGAAATCCGCGCACAAGGCCCCAAAGCGTAATGCAAATATTCGGATGCTTTCCGCGCTTTTTTTCCACAGCCTTGGTTATCTTTTTCGCAAAGCCGTAATCAATAATGTACGGACGCTGGCGCTCGTCCAACATGACGTTGAGCGCGTTCATGTCGCCCTGCATGACTTTGGCCTCGTCGAGACGTCCCATGAGAGCACAAAGCATGTACTGCAGCGGTTCGGGCATTTCGTTGTCTTTGTACTCGTTGGCCACGAGAGTGTCCAGACAATGCATCACCATGTATTTTTGGTCCGTGTTCACGCCATACACCGGGGGCGCCGCGCCGTGGGCGGCGGCCAGCTGCTGCAGCTCGGCCTCTTTCTTGATTTTACTGGACGATTTGGTCGTTTTAAAGGTCTTGACAGCCACCAGGGCAGAATCGGGCACGTCGACGTCGAGGTTGAGGACGGGCCCACGGTAGGCGCTTGTAATTTCGGCCAGGAATGTCTGACCCTCTTTGCCATCTTTGCCCAGCTGGGCCGCATTGTCGCGGAGTTCGCTTGCGTCAAAATCGACAATACCTTCCATCTTTGTCACAAATACAGATTGCCACATATGACAAAACATATACGTCGCATAATCGGCGAACATACCATAGTAAAATAATGCATCATTAAAACGTTGTCTTTGTTACTTTTAAGGTGTTTGTCCATGATTGATAATAAACGGTGACCGTGCTGCCGTCCGCGAAAGTGAAAATGTAGTTATAGCCGGAGACCAATTGATATTTCACCGACGTCGGTGCGCCTTTAGCTGCAAGTTTGGCGCCTATGTTAGGCAGTGCGAGCACCTTGTTCCACACGGCTAGTTCACGCTCGCGGAGTGGTCTGGGGGCGGAATATCCCCCAATAAGATGTTTTTTTTGTTCTGCTGGCAACTTGTGGTATTGATTGAACGACATGTTGAGCACAGTATCATCACTTATATAGTGACAAAATTTTTGACCCCTCGGCTGGAAAAAAAATCTGACGACGGCTCAACTTTTCTATCGGCGAAAGAGATTTTTTCTATTCGCGAAAGAACTTTTGGCCCCTCGGCTGAAAAAAAAAATTCTCGCGACGACTCAACTTTTCTATCGGCGAAAGAGATTTTTTCTATTCGCGAAAGAACTTTTGACCTCTGGCTGAAAAAAAAATTCTCGCGACGACTCAACTTTTCTATCGGCGATAGCTATTCGCGAAAGAACTTTTGGCACCTCTCGGCAAAAAAAAAATCTCGGCGACAACTCAACTTTTCTATCGGCGAAAGAAAAAATCTCTATTCGCGAAAGAACTTTTAGACCTCCGGCTGAAAAAAAATCTCGGCGACAACTCAACTTTTCTATCGGCGATAGCTATTCGCGAAAGAACTTTTGACCCCTCGGCTGAAAAAAAATCTCGGAACTTTCTGGCCATTCATTTTCTATTTTGAATAGCGTCACAACTCACAACCACAAAACATACACGAATATAAAATGTCCACCTCCGCACCCATGACCACCCATGCAACCGGCACAACCGCCGACAATAAGGAGTCAACACCGACCCCAAACGTTTCGGCAACGCTGTCCGAGTCGAACGCCACGGCCTCCGGGGCCAAACGCAAAGCCATCGTCGCGGTGGCCACGGTCGAGACCAGCGGGCCGACTCTTCACAAGAAAAGCAAACCTTCTCTTCGCACGGTTACCCTCGAAGAATTCGCCTTCGAGGTCGCCGCCGTTCTCAGCGAGACCGGAAAACCGGCCAAAAGCATCCCTGAGCTCACCGCTATCTATCGCAAGTATGCACACGTCCCACGTACGCCCGCGCGCGAGTGGTCCGCCGCCGAAAACCGTGCCGTCATGGCCATGTGGAAAGAGATTGGTCTCGAAGGTTTGGAGTGCGTCGAACTCAATCAAATGCTTCCGGAAGGCGCAACCATGCGCGATGGGACCCCCGTCGAGGAGGCGAACGTCTTGGTGGCTCGCCAGCTGGGCCAACAGCTCGGCATCGACATGGACCTGCTTTTTCAGCAGCTCGAAGCCAAGCCCATGGACAAGTTCAAGTGGTCTCGCCGTGCCAACAAGTACGACAAGCAGGGGAATCCGACCAATGGCAAGCAGAACAAGCTAGCGCGCCATAACTGCTGCATTACGGATGCAAAGGAGAAGGGGGAACCGATTGAGCACGGTGTCGTAGCACCGCACCCCAAGAATAACGAGATTGGCTTCACGTTTTACAGCTACGAGGCCTTTCAAGAGCTCAAAAAGTTCCGCTGGCGCTGCGCCGCGTGCTTGGGGCCCTTTGGGTACAAGGTATACGACCAGTTCCACGAGCTGAACAAATACTACGACAAAAAGCGGGGAATTGGGCGCCATGGAGACGTGGAACGCGGCCCAGAAGGCAGCCCTTCGCGCGGCATGGTCAACTGCCTCAAAGTGGGCTACTGGATACCCATGCTGTTCTCGTGGTACCGCCATTCGAAGCCCGCGGGCCGCGCCGAGCCATTGGGAGACTTTGGCGTAGACCACGCGTCTTTTCCGGTCGTTCCGATGCAAAAGAAGAAGACCAAGGCCGAAGGGGGTGGTCTCAAGTGGGCCACCTCGACCGTGGCTGCCGCCTTTACCTTGGGCCACGGCGATTACTACCAGATGTCGGCCAAGGCCATTGGAAAGGACTGGAACTCGAAGGATTGGGCGCTGCGCCACTGTGCGGGTCATAAAAAGTACACGGGACTCCCCCAGGCGTACTACGACGCCGTGGAGACGCGCTTCAATCGGGGCGGTTGGGATGTGGCCTACTCGTTGACGGGGTCGGACCGCGTGGAAAACGATTCGGAAACCCCAGAACTCCAGTCGGCGACCCGTTACGACGGAATGTAATTATTTAAAAAAAAAAATCACTATATAATAGCCTTTACTTGACCAAACATATATGAGCGTCCGATTTCTTCTTTCTCTTGTTGCGACCCTAGGATTAGCCACAGCCAACGTCTGTGGCCCGCAACTATCTACAAGAGGCGTGCGCGAACGGTGTGAATAACGGAGCATGTGCTGCTCTTTTACGAGGTTGTGAGTGCGTAGCGTGTGCGTCCGATGGCGATTGTGGCACTGGCGAATATTGCGACTCTGGAGCTTGCAGCACTTATGAGTGCACGTCCCATGACGATTGTGGCTCAGACCAATATTGCTACGACGTCGGCGAATGCTACGACTGTCAAGCCTGTCCGGAGGACAGGGATTTCATCACTGGTTGTTGTCCGTCCGCGTGTAGTTCTTATCCGAGCGGTTTCGAAAAATCTATTTGTGGAAGCTGCGATTTGGTTACCGATTGTGCCGTAGGATATAGTTGCAACGACGACACTGGACAGTGTGTTTCCGGTGGAACCGACGAACACGAATGTACTTCCCATGAAGATTGTGGCGGCGGTGGTTATTGCGATGCGCCTGGGTTGTGCGACTCATGTAGCTATTGTCATCCAGACAACTCCATCGATGGCCAGTGTCCGGATTGTTCCGCCAGCTCCGGCGGACAGCGTCGTCTTTCGGAACGGGCAACCCACAAGCACAAGCACAAACGGAAACCCGAGTACAAGCGCAAGCACAAGTCCAAGCGCAAGCGCAAGCAAAAACCCAAGCACAAGCACAAACGCTGGCCTTTCTAAATATAATATATTTAACATTCTTGTCATATTCCTTACCTAAATTAATCCGGTCTATACAACTACCACCGACAATGTCCTCTGACGAATACGTGTCGTTAACCCATGTGGAGCACGTCGAGCTTCGCGCGGACAATTATGTGGGCCGCGTGCAGCCCGAGACGCGCCAGGAGTACGTCGTCGCCGACGGCACCATGCGTTTGGAGACGCTGACCTTTTCGCCCGGCCTGCTGAAAACCGTGGTCGAAATCCTAACCAATGCGGCGGACAACCGCTTTCGCGGCACGACGCGCATCGACGTCTGGCTGCGAGACGACGGCACGCTGGTGGTCAAAAACAACGGCACGACCATCCCAGTCGTCCAAAAACAAGGGACCTACATTCCCGCGAGCGTCTTTGGCAAGCTTCTGACGGGGCGCAACTACGACGACAGCAAGGAGCGCATCGTCGGCGGCCGCAATGGCTACGGCGCCAAGCTGGCCAACATTCTTTCAACGCGATTTCGAGCACTGTGCGTGGACTCGGTCAACCACGCGCGCTTTGACAAGACGTGGACCAACCACATGCGCGACTCCACCAAGACGTCCGTGACCAAAGACCGGGCTAAAAACAGCTACACGCAGGTCGAATACTCGCCCGACTTTGCCTTTTTCTCGTCCAAGCCCGATGCCGATTACCGCAAGATGGTCGAACGCAGCGTTTACGACATTGCCGGCACCACGTCGCGCAACGTGCGCGTCTACTTTAACGACGCCATCGTGCCGGTCACGAACTTTAAGAGCTACGCCGCCATGTTTAGTCCCGAAAAGGCGCGCGTCGTGCACGTGCAGCTCAACAGCCGCTGGGAAGTCGCCGTGTTTCCTGCCGCCGGCGAGGATGACGCCACGGTTCCGTCGTTCGTCAACTGTATGTTTACCAAGCGCGGCGGCGAGCACGTCAAAGTCATGGCGGACGTCATTCACTCTTGGTTTCGCCAAGAAGCCGCCAAAAAGTGCAAGGGTATCAAGGTGCGCGTCTCTGACGTGCGCCCGCACGTCAACGTCATGGTCAATGCGCTGGTGGTCAACCCGTCGTTCGACTCACAGGCCAAAGAATGTCTGGCGACGCTGCCCAAAGACTTTGGACCGACCGAGTACTTTCCGCGCTGGTCCGCGCTGCACAAAAAGGCACTGGGACGCTGCAAAATTGTCGACTTGGTGGTGGACTACGTGGCACGGCGCACGCAGACCAAAATGGCCAACAAGGGAAGCAAAAAGAAACGCCTCCACGGCATTCCCAAACTGGACGACGCCAACAAAGCCGGTGGGCCTCAGTCGCTCGAGTGCACCTTGATATTGACCGAAGGTGATTCGGCCAAGTCGACCGCCATTGCCGGCTTGTCCGTGGTCGGACGCGACACGTTTGGCGTGTTTCCGCTCAAGGGCAAGCTCCTCAACGTGCGCGACGCCTCGCTCGCGCAACGCTCCAAGAACGCCGAGATTGCCAATCTGGGTAAAATCATGGGCATCACAGGCGTGCGACCTCAAGACGTCTCCAAGCTGCGATATGGTTCCATTATTATCATGGCGGACCAAGACGTCGACGGCTCCCACATCAAGGGACTCGTGCTCAATTGGCTCGACGTCTACGCGCCGTCGTTGCTGCAGCGGCCCGGATTCGTGCGCATCTTCCAGACGCCCATCGTGCGATGCACCAAACGCCGCCAGGAACCCCTGGAAATGTTCAGCGTGCCCGAATACGAACAGTGGAAGGCGTCGACGCCGGGCCATGCCACGTGGAAGCAAAAGTATTTCAAGGGCCTGGGCACGTCCACCGCTGCCGACGCCAAGCGGTACTTTGGCCATCTCGACAAGTATGTCATTCCGTGGACGTACGTGCAGGGTCAAGAGAGTAGTTTGGACTTGGCGTTTCGCCGCGCCCGGGCCAGTGACCGGCGCCAATGGCTGTCTCATCCGGCGACGGACGCGGGCCTTGTGACCCCAACGAACGCCGTGCAGTTTGTGGACAAGGAACTGGTGCTGTTTGGCCTCGCATCGGTGGCGCGCGCCGTGCCGTCTGTCTGGGACGGGCTCAAGCCCTCGCAACGCAAGGTATTGTTCACGTGCCTGAAGCGCAATCTCAAGGACGAAATCAAGGTGGCCCAGCTGTCCGGGTCGACTAGCGAACTCACGGCGTATCACCACGGCGAAGCGTCTCTCAACGGCACCATCATCAAGATGGCCCAAAATCACGTGGGTAGCAACAACATTCACCTTCTCAAGCCCAACGGCCAGTTTGGCACGCGGCTCATGGGCGGGTCCGACCACGCTTCGCCCCGTTACATCTTTACAGAGCTTACGGACGACGCTCGTCGCGTGTTTCGCGAAGAAGACGATGCGATTCTGAACTACCTCGAGGAAGACGGCCTTTCCATTGAGCCCCGCCACTACGCCCCCGTGCTGCCGTGGGTGCTCGTCAACGGGGCACAAGGCATCGCCACGGGCTACTCGACCTTCATACCAAGCTACAAGCCCGAACAACTGGCGCAGACGCTGTGCGCGTGGCTGCAGCAGCGCTCGCCTTTTTCCACGCGACCGTTGACGCCCTGGGTGCGCGGCTTCACAGGCACCGTGGCGCCGGTGGATGGCGGCTTTGAGTTCGTAGGTACTGTGCGACGCGCCAGCAACACGCGTGCCATTGTCACAGAACTCCCACCGGGACTTTGGACGCAGAATTTCAAGGACTGGCTCGGGCGCCAAGCGTGGTTTACGCGTCTCGAGGAAAAGTCGACCGATACGACGGTGCACATTGTCGTGCATACCAACAAACCACTGCCCGTCGACCTGGAGACCCATTTCAAGCTTCGCAAAAAGGTGACGCTCAACAGTTTGGTGTTGTTTGGCATCGACCACAAATTGCGCCACTATGCCAACGTCTACGACATCTTGGAGGAGTGGGCACCGGCGCGGTTGGCGCAATACGGCCTGCGTCTGCAGCATCAAGTGGCCGACGTCCAGCGCAGCATTGCGCAGGCACAGCGCCGCCAGAAATGGGTCGAATGGGTGCTGTCCAACAATGTATCACAGCTGGATAAACATGCCATCGAGCAGGCGCTCGTGTCACTGGGTCTCGTGGCGCCATTTAACGACTTGCTCGACATGCCGATGCGTTCATTGACACGCGACGCCATTCAAAAACTCACACAGCAGCAGCAGCGTCTTCAGGCGACGCTTGACGCCCTGCGCGCGACGACGCCGGCGCAAGTATGGTTACAAGAGTTACAAGAGTTTCAGAGCAAGAAACGTAAACGCCAATAAGACACTATAAATATTCAGTTTTTTTTATTCGGGAGTATGTTCAGCACATACGTGACTTTACCACACACACAGGAAACTGTCACTCTTACACACCATAATGCAGAACAAGTCAAGTCTGAGCTTAAAGAGGCCAAAGACGAGTTAAAGAAAGTGGTTGCAGAAAAGGATAAAGCCATAGAAACGTTGAAAAAAGAAAACCACAGACTTGCAGAAAAGGTGGAGCAAGAAGAGAAAGAGCTTCAAGCTTGCCAAGTCACGCGCACGCATGAGGATGAAAGCTGTCGCGAAAACATGGGCGAACTAGAGAAAGACATGCGCAAACTAGAGAAAGACAAAGAAAAAATAATAGAAGATTTAAAGTTGGACGAGTCCAACAGCGTGCTTGTGACGATTTATCAATCGGGCAATACTGTCGACGAAGAACTTGGAGACGATGCATTTATCTACAAGTCCCAGGCCGATGACACCATATTGGACGTGAAGCGTGCGTTTGACGAACGATTGTTAGGGGGGCAACATAAAGAGAATGTGAGCAGTGCAGTCTCTCTGTACGCGAACCCTCGAGCGAAAAAAAACGAACAATTGGACGACAACATCCAACTGTCAACGCTGGTTACTGATAGGAGAGTCACGCTGTGGGTTAGAATGTATGAAAGATAATAACAAAAAAAATCCGAGTATTATTATACTACAAATACCGCAACACCGATAATACACATTTTATCCAGCGCGTCGCCGAAAAAAACCACTTCCCTACCGTCTTCGAGCGGGAGCGGCAGCTCTTTTATCGGCCCATTGACAGGGTCATGAATGTTGCCCCCTGTATAAAAACGCGCCCTGTCCTGTTTTGTAAGCAAAAACGCATTGGAGCTTGTGTGCAGCGAAGGACGCGCGCGTCCGTGAGAGACAATGACCACTAAATAATTACTCCGGGGTCCAACGCCTTGGGCGTAGCCACTCGACGCCCGAGACGTCGGTGTGGCCTGGAATGTGTAATTCACATACGGGTGAATGGCCTGGTACACGCCATAGCCGTACAGCGCGCCGTGTTGTGACCCCATGACGGCAAAATGCCCCCTCACAATCGTTTCGATGGCACCCAAATCCGGACACCCGTGGTATAAGACACTCATGCCAATGTCGGCACGGCCCGAAGAAACCTTGTCCGATTTCGACACCAAAACTACGTTTTGCAAGGCGTCTTTGGGCGACCTGGACCCATAGTAGGTCTTTTCCGGCCGAAAGAAACCGACAAACGTGCGGCGTTTTCCGCGAGGCGAATGGAATTCTTCGGTGGCGTCCGCGGCATTTGCGTTCCAAAAAGAATGGTCGGAGTCGTCGTCTAACCACGTTGGGTAACAGTGCCCCGTGCGCATTTCATACGGGACCTGCCATTCCCATTCACCGGTGAGTCCACCAAGCCAGTTGTTGCCCGTTGTCGCCCATTGTTGGAACTCTGCTCTTTTCCTATTTTGCGATGCCGAAATACGCCTTGGTATACATGCATTGCGACAGGTGAAGCGGACCCGGTTGCCGAAATTTCGGAAATTGACCTTGACGCCGGCGATTGTCAGGTTGTCGACAGTCGTTTGGGCATCTTTATACTTATGAAAGGCGGCCCACAGCGTAGTTTGGTCGACGAAATCGCGCCAGATGGGCACGTGGTCCGTGGGATTTGACGAGCACTGGAATACAACCTGGTCACATTCTGTCAAACGGCCACCGATGTGAGAAGGCCGAATGATTATCACCGGTGGCAAATCAACCAGTGATGGGTGGTCTCCGCGCGTCCAGGGACCCGCCGGAGCGACAATATTGACGTCTTGTGTTCCTTTAGTGCACGTGTAGTACACTATTCCACCTTCGGCGACAACGTATTTACTTTTAAAGCGTACAATATAAGCCGTGCCATTTTGCCACATTGGATAGTCTTTGAAATTTCCAATATAAACGTATGTGCCACCAATGTTTCGGATGGTACTGGCTACAAACATATAAGGCACCTCGCCGTGGGGCACCTCGCTGGTATCACAGTACAAGACATATTTACTGGACCCATCTGGTGGGTATGACTGGGGTACAACTGCCACCTTTGTTGCTGCCCCCGAGGCCGCCGCCGATGAGGCCGCCGCCGATGACTTGGCAGGCGACAAGTTTTTTGTCAGAAACATGCGCTGTTTCGCTTGAATGTCTCTCTCCTTATCTGTAGAACCTGACAAGACATTGTTGTCAACATTGGCTCTCGAAACTCTGCTACCTACACGGCGCACGTGACGATACCACCGGTTTCCAGCCTGCATACATTCGTCCACATTGACAGGCACCATGCGCACGGTGCCGTTGTTGACCGACACGTCGACAGACTCGCCCTTTACAAAACTGGCGTTCATGGCGTCCATGGCGTCGCTGCTGTACCTCCAGCTGTCGGCGTCGTCCGTCGGGTGGTAAACATCATCATTGTCGCGCCATTCCCACTCGGTAAATACGTGTTTTTCCGCGATGTCTGTGAAAAGGGCATCGACGGCAGCATTTGGAGGTGAGCCGTAGCCGTAGAATTGTAAAGCGTCCACGCACGCGGGATTGACCGGCACGGCGTCTTTCACTTTGAACGATTGATATCCCTGCAGTGTAGCCAGGCCTACTGCGTCGTATATTTGGAACACAGACTCACACAATACAGCTTGATCCACTTCCGACATCATCCAGAAATCAACGCTCATACCGACGCCCGCGTTTTGTTTCGAGGCACCGCCGCTTTGTTTCGAGGCACCGCCGCTTTGTTTCGAGGCACCGCCGCTTTGTTTCGAGGCACCGCCGCTTTGTTTCGAGGCACCAACGTTTTGTTTAGATGCACCGGCGCCTTGTTTCTTGGCAGCGCGGCGCCTACGAGCTGCTATGGCGGATGGCGTCATAGACAATACTTTTGCACCACAGCGGGGACATGTTTTTGCCCCTGGAGCTATCCCCGTTAAACCACATTGGGGACATGTCTTTGTAGTGAATCCCTTCGCCGCAGCAGCTGGCGGTGACGGCTTTGGTTTTTGTGGGGCAGGAGGCACGGCTTTCGGGGACCCCGAACGTGGCGGTGGCGAACGCGGCGGGGGCGGTGGCATAGCGCTTGCGGCAGCGGCGCCGCTTGCCGTTTTGCGCTTTTTCTTTTGCATCGTGTCCCATGCATTTTTCAGTTCTTGTTGCAACGCGTCTATTTTGTCCTGGTCACTGGGTTTACTTATCCACATCACATTGCCGCACTGGGGACAATTGTTCCCGGGAAAGTTGAAAAACGTCTTTTTACACTTGTCACAAGTTTTTTTCGGCTGCACGGCGTTCAAATAACTTGTAATGTTCGGAAATTCGCCGGGGTTTGCATTGACAAGCAAAAAGAGCTGTGCAGCAATTTGGGGCCATTTGTTTTTCGCGCCTTTCTTATACAATAGATTCCACACGTGTCCGCCAACCGGAACATTGTCAACAGACAATAATTTCACTAATTCGCCCGTTCTTGGATTTCGAGGTTTTGGGGGTTCGGTCGGAATAAATTGTCGAAGCATAGTATGAAAATTTACCACAACTAAATAGTTACTTTTTACATATGATGTATGTGCAGAATACTATATCTCTACGGTTAATTCACCGTGACTGTCTTTCTTGTATTTGACAAAGTCCAAATGTTCCACGGGCTGTGGACTCTCAGACGTCACACTGGCAAGGTCGACGTCGTCCATGCTAGGCGTGGTCGCCCACAGACCACGCAAAGGCTCGTCACTGCGGGTAAATAGTTTCGCGGCACTCAAAAGCGGCACGTAAGAGCTCCGCGACGAACCCCGCGACGAGTGCGGCGAACCGACCGGCGAGACTTGCAGGGAATCTTGCGGCGAGCCGATCGGTGAGACTTGAAAAGAACCCCGCGGCGAACCGATCGGCGACACTTGAAAAGAACCCCGCGGCGAACCGACCGGCGATATTTGCAGGAAATCTTGCGGTGAACTCGAGGGCGACCACGGTGGCGACTCGTAGGCAGAAGGCGAACAAGATGCCGGCGGCGGCGAAGGCGGGGGCTTGCTGACCACCTTGGATCTCTTTTCATAGAAATCGTACCCACATGGGCACAGGCGTTTTTTGCACGCATGTGATCGCCCACACTCCGGGCATGTCTTTTTCGTGCACGGCCGAGAGGATACTTTACGACGTTTTGGCTCACGGCGGGCGTAGAAGGCGTACCCGCAGCGCTTGCACTCCGCGCACTTGTTGTGGGCCGGTTGCGTGCAGATGGGACAGTTCTTAGGCATGGGGGTTGGGGACAAGATGGGTGTGTGTGCCGGCGTACGTACGCTTTTGTATTTCAAATAGGTATTTTTTAAAATTCTAGTAGTGTATAATAGTTAATCCTGCTTGAGACGAAAGACGTCGTCGATATGCTCTCCGTAGAAAGCCTTATTCATACTACCGAGCGCCTCTGTGTGTTTCAAATCCTTGTAGGCTTCAGTATGGAGTTTTTTATTCCTCATATTTATAATTAGGCGTCTGAGTTTTTCTTCGCTTCGTCCATGTTTAATAATCCCAATAATCCAGGAAGTTCCCCTTTATTGCCGAACGTATGCTTATGATTATTGTAAAAAGATTTGATAGCTTCTTCCTGTAGTTTTGCAGGTGTCAAATATGCCATATTCGCTTCTGCTTCAAGGAGTTTTTCTTTTTTCCGTGCTGTAGCCAGCGTATTGATAACGTCAGCTTCTTTTTTTGCTTTTGAAAGGTCCATTGCATGGCGAATTTCAGCACGTTCTTTCTCAGCATTGAGTTTGTTCTTTTGACGAGTCAATTCTGTTTCTTGGGAATCGGAAATGCGCTGCTGTTCAGCTTTGTTACGAGCACGTGCTAGTTCCTCTTCTGCGGCATGTTTTTCTTTGGTAAGCACCGCCATTTTCTTATTAAGTTTCTGCTCCTCATCGGCTGTTCGAGTAGATTGGCGATGTTCCGCTTCCTTTTTGATGATATCGGCGATATTAGAGTTCGTTGGCTCTGGTTTAAAAACCTTTACCTTGCCCGGGACAATCATTAGGCCCGATTTGGCTTTCTTTTGAGCTTCCACCAATGCTTCATATAGTAAATCATCAATATCAGTGAATTTATCCACTAGAAATTCTCTGGCAGTCATTTCTGCACAAATAGATTGCATCAGAAATTCAGACATATCGAATATGTTGGCGCGGTCAGGGCTCTCGCCATGAATCAAATACGACTCCAAAGCGTTCTCTGGCAATAACTGGTTCGTTATAGCTACTTTCCCTTTGAAAGTAATGCCGTCTTTTGTGCCACAGGTGTATTCAACTTCATCTTTATCGGGACCCGTAAACATATGGATCCCTTTGACCAAAGGTGATTTCCAATAAAAGCCTGGCGTACTGGTTTCGGCGTATTTGACACGTTGGAATTGCGTCCAAATGGCCCGGTGGCGCGCGGGGACCACGTCGTAGAAGGATGAGGCCATCAGATAGGCCGCCAAGACGGCGGCGACGGCTCCAACGGCGGCGATGCACATTGTTGTTTCATTCGTGTTCGAGGTTGGCATAGTTATGTATATTAGTGATAGAAAAAAACGAATGGTTCTGACGTCTATTCGGATTAGAAAAAAAACGAATGGTTCTGAGAATTTTCCGAGACCTATCGAAAATAGACCGCCACCAGTCACCAGTCACCACACACACACACACACACACACCAGTCACCAGTCACCACACACACACACCAGTCACCAGTCACCACCACCCACCCACCACCAACGACATGTTCGCCGTCCTCGCAGACGACTACACCCCCCCGCAAACGAACGCGGACACCGAGGAGAGCACGGTGCGCGGCCCGTTGGACCTCGCCGCGGGCCACAATCACTTCGACGTGCACCCGGGTAACATCGGGAGGTTCCTGGGCCGAGGCCACCGCCACGTGTTGGAGGTTCGCGAAGACATTCGGAACGCGACGGGTCTTCGCCTCGCCCACGAGGTCAAGGACAACGCCGTGGTCTTTCGCTTCTGCGGAAAGCTTCACCAGCAGCTGGCGCTTCGTTCGGCGTACGATACGCTTCTCAACACGCTCGGAAAGCGCGCCATCCAGACGGGGTTTCGCATCCCGTGCGACGTCCACACGGTCAAATTCGTCCTGGGACGAGACCACGTCAACGCCGAACGACTGGTGGAAAAGGTCGACGGGCTCGAAAAGGTGCGACTCCGCTTCCTCAAACATGAACGCGCGTTCGCCATCGAGTTCCTGGACGACGCGCTGGACTACAAGGAGGCCGTACGCCTCCGCGACGAGCTTCGCGTCGCCGTCACCGACGAAATATACCGCTTCAAAAAAACGTACATTCGTCCCAAGGCGACGCCGGCCAAGAAACCCGCCAGAGCGCGCACGTTTTCCCTCGGAGGCCACAGCTGGCCACAGGCCTCCTACCCGCCCTCCGAGGCCAGCGCGTCGCCTTCCGACGCAAGCACCGTCACCGGGACCTCCTTCGCGGACACCAGCAGCGAAGCGCCTTCCGACGTATCTGAGCCACGCTGGACGCCAGAGGTCATCGAGCACGCCAACTGGACCCCCGAACAGGCGTCCGAGCCACGCTGGACACCAGAGGTCGTCGAGCATGCCATCTGGACCCCCGAGAAGGCCAAGGCCATGCAGAACATGAAGCCGTCGCGCACCGAGTGCTGGGCAGACGCTGATGACTACTAGCAGTCGTCTCCCAGTGCGCGCATGACGCGGTGCTCGTCTTTTTCACAAATATCGCGGCCGTCCATCGTACAGCAGTAGTGTAGTGATTCGTGCAGTAGCACACCTAATAATTCCGCGTCGTTTATTTTATTTTTTGATATCCAAATCGTATCGCCATCCGACTCCCCGTGCAGTCCGCCGCTCTCGGGAGACATGCGCGCGTTCTCTATTTTCACGCAGGCCGCATCGAGGTCCAGTTGAATGCCCTTGCCGCGGCCGCGAGCCAGCGTCTGGAACGCGCGGCGCACCTTGGCGGCCTCCTCGGTCAAAATAGCCACGGCAACGGGCTTGAGTTTGTTCACGCGGCGCTGCGACGCGTGAGACCCAGAGGTCGGCGGATACACAGGGAAGATGTGGCCCGGCGCCCATTGAAAGCGCACCATTTTGCGGTAACTCATAGTACGTAGAAGAAAAAGAGATATTTATACTTTATTTAACACGTGCAAGTAGCAAGTAAGGCTTGACAGTATTTGGAGTCCCCGGCCGCACAGTTGCGCTGACGCTGCTCATTTGTGTCCTGGCCACCTCCAATGTAGGTTCTAAAATTTTCAAGCACCGTACTATCGGCAAACGTGTTCTCATTGTCCGCGACCGTTGATGAAACCGTGTTCTCGCCGCCCATAGAACTGTAGTGTAACTCTTCTTGTGAGTCTTGTTGGTTATCCGAAGCCCATTGTGCCAGCACGTTGTAGTCGCCCATTTTGTAGGTATCGGCGTCGTCATCCGTAAGATAATTCATCATGTTGTCAAAACAAGCATCGTCGGCTTGGCTGCAGTCGGCGAATCTATAGGCGAGATTCAAAATAACGCGGGCAACGATGCCCTTCGTTTGGCCGTTATACGGGGTATAGCCACCAGAACCACCGAATAATTTATTGCTGCGTGCAGTATTTTCGCTTGCATCCGTGGGCATGAGGTTAAACAAACTGTGTACGCCGCTTTTGCCAGATGGCCATCGAGCTTGTGGCCAAATATGTTCTCTGTTGTAGCCATCGCCAAGCTCGCCGGCGTTGTTGTAGCAACAGATGCCATTGCCAGTGTAGAAATCCGTGGTAAATGTAGGGTCATCGGTGCCAAAAGGTCCGTTCCAAGATTTGTATACTGCATGTATATCCGGTTTCCCATTATCTGGAAGACCAATCGTACAGTCTTCTCCGTTTTCGACACACGAAAACGGGACGATGCACGCGCCATTATCAATCGTCGCGGCGGCATCGTAGTTGTCGGCGTCGGAGTTTGTGCAGCCTAATGTATAATCATATGTCCCAAGATTAGTCCAATCATTAATTTCTAACACAATCCATTCGCTTTCGTCCACTGTCGTGCCGGCGGACATTGCCCAATCTACATTGCCTTGGGTAACACTGGATTTCCGCACCAACGTGTGGTCTTTTGTGGCGGCGGCAACACCAGCGACGTCCCATCCCGAACCAGGGTCGCCATTAAAATCCCCCACGCAGTCGAGTAACGTATGGCTCTCTTCAGTTCCTTGTGCCAAACAAAGGCCGTCGTCTC
>Ga0255755_1000717_pt1 | contig 33846 bp, 35 predicted proteins | sample 011ome_18_FD_179955 | JGI IMG/M metagenome (GOLD analysis project Ga0255755, IMG submission 179955) | Coastal salt marsh microbial communities from the Groves Creek Marsh, Skidaway Island, Georgia - 011501BT metaG (version 2) | ecosystem: Environmental > Aquatic > Marine > Intertidal zone > Salt... | reverse complement strand
CTTTAACAAGCCAATTCTCCCTCTGATATTAGACAGGCCAATATCAATCTAGATGCCTACCCATCAGAGCTTTTTGGATTTTTAACGGGTATAGTGGCTGATGTGGCGGCTGATTCAACCGAAGCAGCAAAAGGTGTCTGGTCTTTTGAAGTGCGTATCACCCCCCAGGAAAACAAGTTGATGAGTGGATCAGATCAATTTGCCCTTTGTTCAAGCATGACAGCCTCTGTAGATATCGCAACGGATAAACGACGGCTTATCAGTTATTTCTTCGCGCCTATTGTGGATGCCGTTTTCAGCGCATTAGGCGAAAGATGATATCCACTTTGTCATTATTTAAGAGGTATTTGTCGTATTTATTTGATCGCCTGTTTTATCAAATATGAAATCCCAAGCCAGTTAAGAATTAAAAGTAATGAAACTATGATTGGAGACATTGATTGTTGATTTAGCATGATCCAGATAGGATTCACTGTTGCTAGGCCCACTAGGCCAAGAATTTGAATGTTTTTGATCATCGTTTTTCTCTTGAAGTTCTTACCACCACACCATTGCAGCGACACGCTTTATATTTTGAAATTTTTACGGCCTGCCAAAGGGAAGGCCTTAAAGTTTGTGATGCGCTTTATGACGTGTCTTCGCTTAGCACGGGCAAGATACCAAAGCCGTTGCGCCAAAACACCAGCGCCAACACCCCAGCTTCATGTGTTTGCAAAGCATGCGGTTGCTGCGCGGCGTGAAAAATAACATCTCCGGGATGTAAAAAACGCGGCGCTTGCCCAGCCCGCATAAACTCGGCCTCTCCAGCAATCACCAAATAGCATTCTTCGGCTGGGTGCTCATGCCATGGGTAATATAGACGGGGTGGCATATATACGACCCATGCCCAAAGTTGGCCACTTTGAAACCCTCCTTCTGGACCAATGATTGTAAAACACCCAAATCGATCTAAAAAATCTTGCCCGACCTTGGTATGTTTATAGGTTTCGCGCCAATGCGCTTGAGCTCCTGCTGCCACAACAGCCTTACAAAGTGTCTGATATTGCGTTTCAAAAAATTCATTCGTTTCGCGTGCCAATCCCTGCCCGCATAGCAATGGATTTGGCTCGATCTCTTGAATTGTGACATCTTGGCAGAACGGCGCAAAAGCCATCAGCTCTTGGTGGTTTTCATAAACAGTCCGAAGTTCGGACAATAATAAATCAAACGGGCGTGCCATTACAAAAACCAATAAGATTATTCTTCCCCAAAACCCTACATTTTGGAATTGCCATGTCAAACTCAATTAACTCTGCGGGCCTATTTTGCGGCTCGATTATAAGCCTTGACTGATCCTTATAACGACCATTTGGATCCGAGTTATCTAAACAGCGGCCCTTTCAGTCTTTTGACACCCGAAAAGATACACTCTGGCTTTGCACCCCATCCAAGTCTTGATCCCACCGGCGAATATCACGCCGCCCCAACGGTGCTTTGAGGCCCTGTATTTCATGAAATGCCGCGTGGCGGGAGGTTTTATCGCGACAGGCACAGATCACTATTTTGAGCTGGCACAGAGGCCTGCTCAGGGTCTTTTATATGTCTCAGCGCAGGCTTGAATGTCTTTCAACAGCATTTGCGCTCATCGTTTTTTACGCAGCTTGAATTTTGGGAAATGCCAGATAAAAGTCACGAGGGTTGACCGGCTTTACATCGCGCCAAGACCCTCGATATGCTGTCTTTCTTCGGCAGGGCATCCGCCAAAAGCCCAAAGCATTTTGAATAGGGCTAGCAGATATGGGCCAGCCAGCCGGGGCTGGTCATCGACAATCGTGCCGCGTAGACACATCACATCAGACCCTCAACATTAAGATTTGGAGACACAGATGAGCCTATTTGACGAAGACCTTTTTCTGAAAGGCTTAGAACAGCGAAAAGCCACTTTAGGAGCTGAGTATGTAGAGACCAACTTGGCTGCAGCCGATGAGCTCACGCGTCCATTCCAAGAAGCCATGACCGCCTGGTGTTGGGGTTTTGGCTGGGGCGATGATGTGATTGATGCCAAAACTCGCAGCATGATGAACCTGTCCATGATTGCGGCATTGGGCAAAATGCATGAATGGGAACTGCATTGTAAAGGCGCTTTAAATAACGGCGTGACCCCAGAGGAAATTCGCGCAATTATTCATGTTGTGGGTATCTATTGTGGCGTGCCACAGGCTTTAGAATGTTTTCGTGCAGCCCGCAAAGTGCTCAATGAGACGCCCCGCTAGGCCGCGTTCAGCGCCGGCAAGCAAATGAACCGCCATAGCGCAAAAAAGACCAGGGCAAAAAAACCATCCACACCGAAAAGCCTATTGATGGACCGGCTTGGTTAAGCCCACTCAAAACATTTGCAGCGGCGGCGCCTTGCGTCTTACAAAAACAGGCATATAGCTTGATCCAGAAGGAAATTCTCGGCTACCCTTACCTGAACGCCCAAAAAGGAAATCGCGACGTGTCAAAAACTCCACCACGCTCATTGACGTTACGAGATGTCTCAGAAGCCTGCGGCGTTTCTGAAATGACCGTCAGCCGCGTTCTGCGCGACAGCGGCGATGTCTCGCAAACCACCCGCGAAAAGGTGCTCAAAGCCGCCCATGATTTGGGCTATGTACCAAATAAAATAGCCGGCGCTTTGGCAAGCCAACGGGTGAATCTGATCGCAGTTATCATTCCGTCCATGTCCAACATGGTCTTTCCCGAAGTCATGATGGGGATCAATGAAGTTCTGGAAAATACCGAGCTGCAAGCGGTTATTGGGATCACAAACTACCTGCCAGAAACCGAAGAAAGCGTATTATACAAAATGCTGTCATGGCGCCCGTCTGGCGTTATTATCGCGGGCTTAGAACATTCTGAACGGTCGCAAAAAATGCTGCAATCTTCTGGAATACCAATCGTTGAGATTATGGATATTGACGGCACCGCCACCGATTGCGCCGTGGGTATTTCGCACCGGCGCGCCGGGCGCGAAATGGCGCAGGTTATTCTGGATGCAGGATATCGCAAAATAGGATTTATGGGCACAAAAATGCCTCTCGACCATCGCGCCCGCAAACGCTTTGAAGGCTTTTCAGAAAGACTTTTGCAATCCGGTGTAGAAATCGCTGATAAAGAATTTTATTCGGGGGGCTCTGCCTTGGCGAAAGGGCGCGATATGACCAATGATATGCTCATGCGCTCACCGGATTTAGATTTTTTATATTTCTCAAACGATATGATTGGTGCGGGCGGTCTGTTGCATCTTTTGAAACAAAAGGCCGATATTCCGCAAAAAATTGGTTTAGCGGGCTTTAATGGTGTCGAGTTGCTGCAAGGCCTACCACTGCAATTGGCCACGATGGATGCCTGTCGCTTGCAAATCGGCCGACAGGCCGCACAAATCATTTGCGATCGGATTTCGGGCGCCCTGACATTGGGTGAAAAAATCGTTGAACTGACGCCAACGCTTTCACCGGGTGACACGCTGCGATCGGCCTAATCGTGAAGAAATCGCGTGATTTTTGGCTCAAATCTTCAAGTTCAAATAAAGCGAAATGACCGACCAAACTATGTTCAAAAGATATGCGATTTACTTTGTTCCCAAGGGAACATTAGCCAAGTTTGGACGGGCATGGCTGGGCTGGGATTGTCGTAAGGGCCAATATATAAGCTCTGAAAACGCATTTGCAGAGCCGCTGGCTGACAGAGAATATTATACAAAAAAACCGCGGAAATATGGGCTTCACGCAACTTTAAAAGCCCCTTTTCGACTGCAAACAACGCAGAGTGAAACCGCCCTGCGCAGCGCATTCCGCGGCTTTTGCAATCATCAAAAACCAACAGCTTCGGGCAATTTAATGCTCTCTGAACGGGGCGGGTTCCTCTCGTTAAGGCCCCAAATGCAATCCGCTGCCCTCTTCGAGCTTGGCAAACACTGCCTGGAAGCGTTTGACCCGTTTCGCGCGCCTTTAGAGCGGAGCGATCTAGACCGTCGCCGCAACGCTCGCCTGAGCCCGCGCCAAAACCAGCTTTTACACCAATGGGGCTATCCCTATGTGCTGCAAGAGTTCCAATTTCACATTACGTTAACGTCGTTCCTGAGCATTTTACAGCGCGAAACGATCATACCAGCATTAAAGAATTTGCTGGCTCATGAGTTGGACCGCCCCTTTATTATCGCGCATCTTGCCTTAATGGGAGAGGATAGAAACGGCCAATTTCATATTTTGGAAGAAGCCAATCTATCCGGCTAAAGGAACGGAATACCGACAATAAAAAGGGCTAAAGCTCAACTCGATAATTTGTGAATTTCTTCTTTGATCCGTAATTTTTGTTTTTTCATGGTTGCGACCTGCAAGTCATCAATCGCCAGGGATTTTTGTGCCTCTTCAACTGCCTCTGACAAAGCTTGGTGCTTTTTTCTTAGTTCCCGCACATGCGAAACAACTGTCATATTGCTCAACCTCCTTTGTAGCCATGCTGTGATGGCAGCATAAATTTATCACCCTGTCACTTAGAAAAAATTTATTCTCGCAAAATAGGAGAAGTTTCGCCGAGCCGCTTCAGTCTATTCCCAAATCGACACCAAATCTGCGCCGTTGCGCAACACTGAACTGACCAAAGCAGTATAGGTGTCACCATCATGGCGGTGGCGATCGCCCTCATGCAGGATCAAAGGCGCCATCAGACGAAAATTGGCTCGGCCGGCTTTGCGCGCGCGCAAAAGCATCAATCCGCTTTCGCGCCCTTTGCGCGGTGCAATGGGCACAACCTGTAAGCTGCCCAGATCATCGGGTAAGACAGCCATAAAATCCTGCAGCCTTTCGCTGCGAAAAATAAAATGGGCATAGCCCTTTGGGCGCAACCGTTTGGCGGCAAGCTTAACCCAAATCTTCAATGGCGTTTGCTCTCCCAGGGCGCGTTCACGCGCCTGATGCGGGGCGGGGCTGCTCTGCGTGCGGTCAAAATAAGGAGGATTGGCAATCACGAAATCAAAGTTTTCACCCCGTAGCGCGGCTGGAGGGGATGCGATATCTGCCGTGATAACTGTTAATTTGCAACCATTTTGCTGCGCATTTTGGGAGGCAAGGATCGCGGCATCAGGCTGAATTTCAACTCCGGTTATTGCCAGGCCGGGGACGCGGGCCGCCAGACACAGACTGGCCACGCCAACACCGCAACCAAGTTCTAAAACGCTTTCCCCCCTGACCGCGGGAACCGAGGCGGCAAGCAAAACAGGATCAACCCCCGCGCGATACCCTGTCTTGGGTTGAGCAACCATCAAACGGCCACCTAGAAACTGGTCGTGGCTATGCAAATCCGAATCAAAGGTCATCGCAGCTCAATCTTATGCGCGATCATCAAGCGCAGCGCCGATGCGTGATCGTCTTCGCGCACCATCAAACGACGCGGCAAAATCCCCAAAGATCCTTCAAGCACCGAGGTATTTGTATCCAATTCAAAAAAAGCAATTTCCGCATCTTTCAGAATCGCCTGCGCATAGGCAATTAAAGTGATGTCGGTGCTTCTGAGCAGTTCTTGCATGGCCTTACATTTAGTAATATCACTGCGCCTTGTCGAGCTTAGGAAACTGAAAAATGGGCGATCAAGGGAACATCGTGACCAAACCCCAAGATGCATTGGCAAACTTGCTGTCGAAAGAGATGGCACAGGTCAATGAGCTGATTTCACAGCGCATGGCCTCACAATACGCGCCGCGCATTCCCGAAGTGACCGCGCATTTGATTAATGCAGGTGGCAAACGTCTGCGCCCCTTACTGACCCTAGCAAGCGCTTCTATCTGCGGCTATACGGGCGGCTTTCATATTCATTTGGCGGCAACGGTCGAATTTATCCATACTGCCACTTTGCTGCATGATGACGTTGTCGATGAAAGCGCGCAGCGGCGCGGGCGACCCACAGCCAATCTACTCTGGGATAACAAATCATCCATATTGGTGGGCGATTATCTGTTTTCGCGGGCCTTTCAATTGATGGTAGATACTGGGTCTCTTGACGTATTGGCCATTTTATCCAACGCCTCCGCCACAATCGCAGAGGGCGAAGTTTTGCAACTCAGCGCCTCGCGCGATCTGAGCACCAACGAAGAGATTTATCTGCAAGTGGTCAGAGGTAAAACCGCCGCCCTGTTTTCAGCCGCGACGGAAGTCGGCGGGGTGATTGCAAATGCCCCTAAAGCGGTTCAAGCCGCTTTGTTTGATTACGGCGATGCTCTGGGAATCGCGTTTCAAATCGTCGATGATTTATTAGATGTTAGCGGCGATCCTGACCTGATGGGTAAAAATATTGGAGATGATTTTCGCGAACGCAAGCTGACCTTACCATTCATAAAAGCCGTTGCGAAATCCAATGCCGATGAGCGGGCATTTTGGAAACGCACGATCGAAAAGGGCGACCAGCAAGAGGGTGACCTTGCACGGGCTCTGGAGCTCTTAAAAACCCATCATGCGATCGAAGATACCCGCCAAGATGCTTTACAATGGTCGCGCCGGGCACAAGACGCCTTGACCCCGCTGCCCGACCACCCGATGAAGGCGCTGTTGGCGACGCTTGCGACCTATGTGGTCGAACGGATCACTTAAACCTGTCCAAACATATCTGGGTTGATGCAATCCACCAATCTGGATGGGTTTGCGCCAGCTTTGCAGCAAGCGCATCGCGCGCCGCATCATTTTGCATCAAGGCAAAACATGTGGCACCAGAGCCGGACATACGCGCCAAAGCCACGCCGGGTGCAGCGCGCAACGCGGCCAGCACATCCCCAATAACTGGAACCAAGTTCTGCGCCGGCACCTCTAGATCGTTGCGTTGCTTGGACAACCAAAGCAACCAGGCCTCACGGTTTCGCGGATCAGGCATCGCCTCTAAGACCGGAGGATTTTCTTTTGAGGCAAGCGCGTTGAACACCGCCGGCGTCGATACCCCCTGCCGCGGATTGACCAGAATTATGGGAAATTGCGGCGGTGGCCCTAACATCTCTAATTGATCGCCAATCCCCCGCATCCGGGTTAACTGCGGCGACATGCAAACCGGTATATCTGCGCCAAGCTGCAGCAGTTTGGCAAGGGAGGGCACAGGCTGGGACCACAGCTGTGATAAGGCCCGTATCGTCGCTGCGGCATCGCTTGAGCCGCCGCCAATTCCAGACGAAGCGGGAAGGTTTTTTTCCAAATGGATATGCGCGCCCTTGTACACATCAAACAAATGAGCAGCTCGGATCACCAGATTTTCCCGCCCGATAGGAATATCAGGTGCAAAGGGGCCAGTGCAGTCTAAAGACAGCTCATCCGCAGGTGAAACAGAAATCCGATCGCCAATATCGGCCATAACAACGTATGAATCCAGAAGATGATAGCCATCGCTACGCTGACCTGTAACGTGTAAAATCAAGTTGAGTTTGGCCGCTGCAAAGGCCTTAGCCATCTGGATTGGCCGTCGAGAGCAACGCCTCTGCCTCTTCTTCCAAAACGCGCTCCAATCCGACCTCTAACTTGCGCAGAATCCGTTTTCGATCTGTTTCTTCAGGATCGAATGACAAAGCCCGCCGCCATTGAAACACGGCCTCACGCTTGCGCCCCACCTCCCAAAACACATCCCCAAGATGGTCGTTCACGATCGGATCGATCGGCATCAATTCTGCCGCTCTTTCCAAATGCGGTAAGGCCTCCTCAAAGCGGCCAAGGCGATAAAAAACCCAGCCCAAACTATCGACGATATAACCACTTTCTGGCTGCTTATCGACCGCAGTTTGGATCATCTCCAGAGCTTCATCAAGCTTTTGACGCTTTTCCACCAACGAATAGCCAAGATAATTCAAAACCTGAGGATGCTCGGGCTGTAACGCCAGCGCTTGCCGGAAATCCTGTTCAGCCGCGGGCCAATCGCCCATCCTCTCATTGGCCATGCCGCGCGCGTAAAACAGCCGCCACGCGCTTTTCACGGTGGGGTTCAAAAGATCTAAGGCAGCCGTATAGGCCATAACCGCCTCATCATAGCGTTCTTGACTGCGCAGCAAATTGCCCAGCGCCTGATGGGCCGGCACTAATTTTTCATGGCTACGGGATAATCCGCGCAATACCTCGATTGCCGCCTCGGTCATTCCACTGTCGCGCAATGCATCCGCGCGCCCCAGCTCAGCCAAGGGAAATAGCGCGGAAACGGGGGCAATTGTCCGATAGGCCTCTATCGCCAGATCATATTGCCGCATTGCCACTAAAATTTCGGCGCTCAGCAGCGCCGCCGGGGTGTATTTAGCAGAGAGAAACTGCGCCAATTGCGCGTGAAACAAGCTGTATTCATCTTTTTGCTCTTGGTTGAGGATTTGCGCAACCGCAAAGAAGACCTCCGCCAGCCCATCCTCAGCCGTTTTCATCAGCAAAGGTTTTGGCGATCGTTTCCCCGCAATATCAGCTTGCAGCCGATCAAGCTCAGGGTCAGATTGCTCGGTGAAAAATCTGTCAAAGATTGTACCAGCCTCATCAAACTGACCATCCTGCATCAAAGCTTCGAGCCTGATTAAAATCGCTCTGCGCGTCACTTGCGCCCCATCTTTTGACAATGCGTCAAAGCGGTCATCGGCAGCCTGATAATCGCCTGACACTTTATAAATCAACGCCAGATGATAATTGGCGAGCCCGCGTTCCTGATCCTGCTTAGACAATACTTTCAACTTCGCGATCGCTGCTTCATAATCCCCGCTACCGGCCAATGACCAAGCTTCAATCAAATCATCAATAAGGGGATGACCAATCCCGCGCTCTTCTTGCAACAGCCTCGACAGGGCTGAATAATTTTGAGACTTGGCAGTATTTGCAATCACCACCAAATTGGCCCATTGGCCATTGGCGCCTTGATTTATGAAGGCTTGAGCAGCGGGTAAGGCCTGCTCGAACCGTCCCAATGCACCCTGCGCCAAAATCAGCTGTTCAAGCGCCATTATATTGGCGCTATCCTGCGCAACAACTTTTGAGAAATACTGAACAGACGCGTCCAGCCGACCATCCAAACTGGCTTGACGGCCCGCGAGATACGGCCCGGCCAACCCCTGCGCAAAAGACGGCGCGCCAAACATGCTTACTATGCATGCAAACCCTAAAATAAACCGCACAATAAAAACCTACCCGTTTTCCGTTAACTTAGGCTGCGTGCCCAGCCAACGCAATGCCTTGGTGAAAACGCAAGATTTGATAAATCAAATGTAAGGCGTTGGTTGATATTCTCAAGAAGGGTGCGCGCAGAACTTACATATTGGGATAGTTAGGACCATCGCCCCCCTGAGGCGTGACCCAAGTGATATTCTGGCTTGGATCTTTTATATCGCAGGTTTTGCAATGCACACAGTTTTGAAAATTAATCACAAACCGGGGATCTTTCGCCTCTTCCTGCACCACTTCATAAACGCCCGCGGGACAATACCGTTGTGCAGGTTCCGCAAATTTCGGCAAATTCACCGAAATCGGCAGATCAGGATTCGAAAGTTGCAAATGCGCCGGCTGGCTTTCTTCATGGTTGGTCATCGAAAATGCCACATTGGTCAGCCGATCAAAACTGAGTTTGCCATCGGGCTTTGGATAAGTGATTTCCGCATGCTGCGCGGCGGGCTCAGTGGCTTGTGCATCCGTTTTGCCATGCGACAGTGTGCCGAATAAAGAAAACCCAAAAACGGTTTGCCACCACATATCAAAACCGCCAAGAGACAGGCCGCCCAAAGGACCAAAACGCGCATTAAGAGGCGCAACATTGCGCACTTTCTTCAGATCTTTGCCAACCACGCCCGTCCGCAAGCTATGATCATAGGCGTCAAGTTGATCCCCCGAGCGCCCTGCTTTTATGGCCGCCGCGGCCGCTTCAGCAGCCTCAATCCCCGAATGCATCGCGTTATGGTTGCCCTTGATACGTGGTAAATTCACCAGCCCTGCAGAACATCCCAACAACGCCCCGCCTGGAAACGCGACTTTGGGAAGAGATTGCGCACCGCCTTTGGTAACGGCTCGAGCTCCGTAAGCAATGCGTTTGCCGCCTTTTAACAATTTTGCAACTTTGGGATGATGCTTAAAGCGCTGGAATTCCATATAGGGTGAAAGATAGGGGTTTCTGTAATTCAGATCGACAATATAGCCCACATAAACCTGATTGTTATCCAGATGATAAATGAAGGATCCGCCCGAGTTTTTAAAGCCCAAAGGCCACCCCAAACTATGCGTGACTTCGCCTTCATTATGGCGTTCGGGATCCACTTCCCAAATTTCTTTCATGCCCAGGCCAAATTTTGGCACATCGCAACCCGCAGCCAAATCGTATTTTTCAATCACCTGCTTTGAAAGCGATCCGCGCACCCCTTCGGATAAGAAAACATATTTGCCCAACAGCTCCATACCCGGCTCGTAAGCCTCAGAGATCGACCCATCGCCCGATTTACCAAATTCACCGGCAACCACGCCGCGCAACTCACCCTGCGCGCCGTAGACCAACTCGGAACAGGCCATGCCCGGAAATATCTCTACGCCAAGCGCCTCGGCTTGCTCGGCCAACCAACGACAGACATTTCCCATAGAAACAATATAATTCCCATGATTGTTCATCAGCGGCGGCATCAGCGCATTGGGCAAACGAATTTGACCCGCTTCACCCAAAACATAAAAATTATCTTCTTTTACCGGCACTGTCAGAGGCGCATTTCTGGCTTTCCAATCTGGAAATAAGCGGACTAGCCCGCTGGGATCTAAAACGGCCCCCGATAAAATATGTGCGCCAACCTCAGAGCCTTTTTCAAGCACAACAATATCAAGTTCACTGTCCAGCTGTTTCAAGCGAATTGCCGCCGATAAACCTGCCGGGCCGGCACCGACAATCACAACATCATAATCCATTGTTTCGCGTTCGATTTCGCTCATCTGCTTCTCCAGCTGCATGCCTTGAAATATTGTTACCCAAACGCTTAACCCGCGCAAAAGCCCGCCGTCAATGCGCTTTGAGAGATTATTCATTATGCGCCGGTGCTTTGTGTTAAAACCTTAGAAAGAACTGCCTAATAAGAAAGATTTCTCCGGCAATAACACGCCGTATCGCATAGTTTTGCTTGCATTTCTTGGGCGGCTTTGGTCACATGCCGACGGATAAAAGCCAATGCGATCCGGCACCTTAAAAAGCGATGAAGAAGATTATGGAAAAGATACCTATGACCCGGGCGGGCTATGATGCGCTTGAGGCGGAATTGAAGCAGTTAAAATCGGTTGAGCGACATGCCATCGTGAAAGCCATCGCAGAGGCGCGCGAACACGGAGATCTATCTGAAAACGCTGAATACCATTCTGCACGGGAAAAACAGAGCTTTATCGAAGGCCGGATTAAAGAGCTCGAGGGCATTTTATCTTTGACCGAGGTTTTGGACCCGAGCAAAATGTCTGGCACGATTAAGTTTGGGGCCACCGTCACTTTGATCGATGAAGACACAGATGAAGAACATACTTGGCAAATTGTAGGCGAACATGAGGCCAGCATCGAAAATGGTCTGTTGAATATCAAATCTCCAATCGCACGGGCCTTGATCGGCAAAGAAGAAGGCGACAGCGTCGATGTAAAAACCCCCGGCGGTGGAAAATCCTACGAAGTGATCGACGTTAAATTCATTTAAACGACACCACCACAGTTACCTTTTCTCAAGAGATCATAACGCATGTCACGTGATCCAAAAGATCTGAACAGGCTTCAATCGAAGCTGATCCAAGGGCGGCGCTTGCTCCTTCTACTTGGCCTCGCCCTGCCCGTTATATGCGCCGGTGCGCTTTGGTGGGGAAACAAGAATGAAGCTGATGTCAGTTTCGGCATCGCGCTCAGCCTAACTGCGCTAATCGGCTTATGCGTTTTGGGCTTTGTTTACGTATTGGATCTTTTAGGAGATCTGCAGAACCATATTGCGCGCCCGATCGCGGTTGACGCTGTGAGACCAACGCGGGAGGGCGAAAGAGACATCGCCGCTATACGTCAGCAGATTTCTGCGCTCTCAGAGCAGGTTCAGCAATCCAACTTGGCGCATGAAATTTTGCATACGCGCATCCAAGCTTTGCTTGAAACGGTTGAGCAGCTCAGCCGCCATGCTGCCGCGACAGCCGATATAGCGCAAGATCCGCGCCCTGTACCGGTGACGGCATCGCAGCCCTCCAAATCCGATCAAGATCAAGCCATGCTGCCCCTCACTAAAGCTGAGCAAAATGATCCTTCTCCTTTGCCGCAGGCTGATTACATACGCGCGTTGAACTTTCCACAAAATGAAACCGATAAGCTCGGCTTCAACGCGTTAAGAAAAGCTATGCGCGATCACACAACGCGCCAGCTTATTCGTGCCGCCGAGGATGTTTTAACCTTGCTCAGTCAAGATGGTATTTACATGGATGATTTAACGCCCAAGCCCAGTTCCACAAAAGATTGGCGGCTGTTTTCCCAAGGTGCCCGCGGTGCGGCGCTCGCGGGCTTGGCAACCATCCAAGAAGAATCGGTGTTAGAGCTGACGCAAAAGCGCATGCGCGAAGATCTGATTTTTCGCGATGCCGCCCATCATTTTTTACGTATCTTTGACAAGTCATTCATGGAGTTTGAGCGGCAAGCCCGCGAAGACGAGCTGGCTGCATTCGCCCAAACGCGCACCGCGCGGGCGTTTATGGTGCTGGGCAGCGTCACGGGAACATTTGAATAACCCGGCCGCTTACCCTGCATTTTTGAAACATATCGGAAGCTGCGTTAGGCGCAAAAGCTCGAAAAAGGAAGATATCGCACGGGGTCTCCCGCGTTAATCTCTTGTGCGCCCGCGCCAAGTTCGACCAAACCCTGCGCCCAACTCAAACCGCTTACACGCCCCGAACCTTCGGATGGGAATATAACAACCCGCCCCGCTTCTATCCGGGCCCGAAGATATTCAACCCGGCCCGGTTTTTTGGTTTTACGAAAACCGGCCGGCACGAGAAAAGGCTGCGGTGACACCCAGCCCCCCCCTGCAAGCACCCGCAGCGCGGGTGAAGCAAAAATCAAGGCACAGACCAAAGCCGCAACCGGATTGCCCGGCAGACCGAACACTGGCATCGCGTTCCAAACCCCCATTGCTATGGGCCGGCCTGGCTTTACCGCGACCCGCCAAATAGCCAGACTGTCTGCCTCATTTAACAGGCCCGACATATGATCTTCATCCCCATCTGACGCGCCGCCCGTGCTGAGCATAACATCGCAGCTTTGGGCGGCCGCGTTCAAAACAGCGCGCAAGTGATCGCGATCATCTGAGGCGCGCCCCAGATCGATCGCTTGATAGCCAAGCCGGTCGATCAACGCCAATAACATCGGCCGATTGGCGTCAAAGATTTGACCCTGCGCAAGCGATTGCCCGATCTCTTGCAGCTCATCCCCGGTGGACAGAATACCGATTTTCAAACGTTGAAACACCGGCACCTGCCCCACCCCAACCGAGGCCAGAAGCGCCAAATCACCTACTTCGAGGCGGTGTCCGGCGCTGAAAAGTTCCGTGCCTTGCGTCACATCCTCTCCTGCATTGCGGGTATTGGCGCCGCGTTTCAAAGGGCCGTTAAAGGCAATTCTTTCGCCATCGTTGCTCACATCTTCTTGCAGGATAACAGTATCGACGCCGGCGGGCAGTGGCGCCCCAGTCAACACCCGCAAGGCCTCGCCATAGGGCAGCGCGCCGTCAAATGGATGCCCTGCAGCGGCGCGGCCTTGGGCCAAAGGCATGTGCAGCGCGCCGGCCTCTTGGCTCAGCCGACCATCAAAGCCATACCCATCTACCGCCGCATTAGCATGCGGTGGATGGGCATTTGGAGCGCTGACCTCCTGCGCTAGAAACGCCCCGAGCGCTTGATCGAGGGGTAAGGTTTGAACCTTAACGCAGCATTGCATCCGTTCTTTCAACCGCTCCAAGGCAAGCGATACAGGCATCCAATCAACACCTTCTGGCAGGGCAAAACAATCATTGCGCAAGGGCGGAGGGCTTAACATCTTATCGCCCCCTGTGCCGAAAGGCCAAAAATCCAGCCCTCTTCTTTTAGAACCTGCTTTGGCACAGCCGCCACCATTTCGGACAGGGCGGAGGCCGCATTTTGAGGCCTATCGGTTAGGCTGCTCATAAAATTGCAAGCGGCCCAAACTTGTCGGGCATCCAGCACATGATAGGGTTCACCGGGATACGCGGCAGTGAGGCTTTCAGCCGAGGGGATAGAGAGCAATGATGGATAAATTTCCGTCAATATAACGGAAGCTGAGCTTTGCATTGCCTGCGTTTCAAAAGGCCAAACGCCCCCGCGTTTGCCAAGCCAATGCCGCAAGCCTGCCAAATGGCTTATCCCCAGCAATGTTTGCGATCCGACCGCGCCGGTGGTGAACAACTTCCACGCGCTTTGCGCACTGCCCGAGGCTTGCTCAGTAAGGCGCAAATCAGGCAAGCCATGCCCAACCCGCAGGCTGCCGCGATGCGGAAGGCCGGCGTAAGTTTGCCCCGCAGGCGCACCCCAAAACGGCCCTATTCCTGGGAACCGATTATTGATTTCCGCAGCCACCTGAAATCGATTATTTGAATTATCAGGGCGATCCTCAATCCGTTCGGCCAACCAGTTCCAAACGGCCAATGCACTGTCTGAGCCGGTCAGGGCTTTTGCAAAGCCACGCGGATATCCAAAGCCAAAATCAAACCCGATCAAAACGCGCGCAGCCCGGTTTAACGCGCGCTCCAACAGATCATAAAGATAGGCCAGAGCCGAGGCGCGCCCCCGAAAATACAGGGGATGCTCGGGCGGCTCTGCGCGATGTTTGCAACATATGAAGATTGCATCTGCAACAGGGCGCCGCGGCGATAAGGAAGAGCGCGCCGACCAATCCACGGCAATCACCGTATCAAAGCTCACAATCCCACCTCCGCCACAATAAAATCCGCAATCCCCGCAGTATCGTTCAAATCAAAAACCGGCTGCTGCACCGATAAAGGCGTATCGCTGGCGATGGCTTTGATCGTTGGATTTTGCGGCGCCATCAACGGCTGGTTTGTTGCCGCGCGCACCGCCTCGATTTTGGGATGCGCTGCGCCCTTAAACCCTTCAATCAGAACCAGATCAACCGGTGCCAGCTTGCTCAGCAGCTCGTCCAAGCTGGGCTCATCCGCCCCGCGCAACTCATGCATCAAAACGTAGCGATTGCGGGATGTCAAAAGGACTTGCTGGGCGCCGGCCGCGCGATGGCGATAGCTGTCGCGCCCCGGTTGATCCACGTCAAAACTGTGATGGGCATGTTTGATGGTTGAGACGGTCAAACCACGGCAACAATATTCCTCGACCAAGCGCTCCATCAGCCCTGTTTTGCCCGAGTTTTTCCACCCGGTGATTCCATAAATCCGCATCAGCTATACTGCATAAAATCAGCCGCTTTTTGCAAATCTTGCGGCGTATTGATGTTGAAAAACGGATCGAATGGCATGGCGGGAAAAAGCGCTATGCGACCTTCATGCTGATCGCTCCAACGCACAACTTTCCGCACTCCCCCGCTTAATTCTTTGCGCAAATCCTCCGCTAAGGCTACGGGCCATAGCCCAAAAGTGGGATGGCGCTTGGGTTCGTCTCGGCCATGTTGCGAGGCGGCCAAAACCAGCTTATGCTTTTGCCCTTGGCTGGCATGGAACAAGGCTTCAACCAATCCCTTTGGGAAAAATGGCGTGTCGGCAGCCACCGTAACAATATGATGCGCGCCATGCTGTTGGGCCCAATCCAGCCCGGCCAAAACTCCGGCCAAAGGCCCCGCATGATCGCCAAAATTATCCGCAATAACCGGCAGCGACAGATCCTTAAACCGGTCTGAATTCCCATTTGCATTCAAGACGATACGGTCCACCTGCGGAGCAAGCCGGTTGATCACATGTTGAAACAGACTTTTCTTCTCGAGCAGCAAGCGGCCTTTATCGCCCCCTCCCATACGCCGGGCTTGCCCGCCGGCCAAAATCACTCCAACCGCTTGGGTCATGATCGCCCGCCTTTGCGCTTGGCCGCATGAGGCTCTTCTGGAACCTGTTCTGGATCTGCGTCCCAAATCAAACGCTCGGCGCCAGACAAACATATAAACCGTTTGCCGCGCAAACGCCCGATCAGCGTCAAGCCAACTTGCTGCGCAAGCTCAACCCCCCAGGCCGTAAAGCCAGATCGCGATGCTAAAACGGGAATGCCCATTGCGGCTGTTTTGATCACCATCTCAGATGTCAAACGCCCCGTTGTGTATAAGATTTTATCATCCGGTTTCACCGCCTCGCTTAGCATCCAGCCGGCGATTTTATCCACCGCATTATGGCGCCCCACATCTTCCATATACACCAACGGTGTATCTTGATGGCATAAAACAGTGCCATGGATCGCGCCGGCCGATAGATAAAGCGAGGGCGTACGATTTATTTTCGCGCTTAACCTATACAGCCAAGAAGTATGCAAGGTTGAGCTTGCCAGCTCAACCCCCTGCAGCGTTTCCATCATATCGCCAAAAACAGTGCCCACAGCGCAGCCGCTGGTGCGCGTTTTCTTGCGCAGCTTTTCTTCATAATTCGTGGTCCTTGCGGTGCGTATTACAACAGTGTCCAAATCCTCATCATAGGCGATGTCAGTGACCGTATCATCGGCCAAAAGCATGCCTTGATTGCGTAGGAAACCCAACGCCAAATAATGCGGATAATCGCCGATGGTCATCGCCGTCACGATTTCCTGAGCGTTCAAAAAGATGGTTAAGGGCCGCTCTTCCACAACCTCAAGCGATTGCTCTGCTCCCAAATGATCAATGCCTCGGACCGCGCGGGTAAGCCCGGTTCCGCCTTGCTGCGGGGCAATCAAATACTCTGACTGTGATTTCGTGACGCTCAATTGCAACCCTGCCTGTTAAGCGGTAAGTCCAATATCTACGTTGACCTTACATTCGGCGCAAGTCCATGGCCCATGCAAAAAATTATTTCCAATTGGGTCTTAAACAAGCCCTTCCATTCATTTTCATCGTTGGGCCTTTCGGCCTGGTGTTTGGAACGATCGCCAGCAATGCCGGACTCAGCGTTATCGAAGCGTTAAGTTTTAGTATTTTCGTTATGGCAGGCTCTGCACAATTGACCGCACTTCAATTGATGCTGGATGGCAGCCCAACGCTTATCGTTGTGCTTTCGGCCTTGGCGGTGAACCTGCGAATGATGATGTATTCTGCCTCGCTCACCCCCTATCTTGGCGAAGCCCCGTTAAAACAGCGCATCCTAGCGGCCTATAGCACGTTAGATCAAAGCTATGCGCTGAGCCTTCAGCAATTTGAGACCGAGCCCCAAATGACCTTGCAGGCGCGCATGCGCTTTTTCTTGGGCGCCGCTGCACCCGTTATCCCAACTTGGTATATTTCAACCTTTGCCGGAGCGTTTTTGGGGAAATCTTTTCCTGCTGATTTGCCGCTAGATTTCGCGATTCCCTTAACCTTCATTGCGCTTTTTGCCCCGTTATTGCGCAGCGCGGCGCATATTTCCGCCGCCCTTTCTGCCACGATCGCCGCTGTTGTTTTTAGCGACGTGCCCTACAATTTAGGGCTTATTATGGCCGGTTTTGTTGGAATGAGCCTGGGGGCTGCAACCGAGCGCCATCTGCTTGCGAGACCGGATCGGCCATGAATTTAAGCAGCGCTCAGATCTGGACGGTCATTATCTTACTGGGCTTTGGCAGCTTTGCGCTGCGTTTCCTGTTTCTTGGTTTGATTGGAGATCGCAGATTGCCCGACTGGTTGATGCGGCATCTGCGCTACACAGCGGTTGCCATAATGCCCGCCTTGGTGGCACCGATGCTCTTAACAGCCCCCGCATCAAGCGAAGCGATTGACCCAGTGCGGCTTGTGGCTGCCGGGGCAACTTTTGCTGTGGCGTATTTTACCAAGAAAGTTTTGGCATCGATGCTGGCAGGCCTTTTCGTGCTCTATATTCTATCCTTTTGGGGGTAGAATACCGGCTGTTCACAACCCGCCTGCCGCTTTACGGGTTTGTCTGGCCCCGTGACGGCATTCAGCGTCTAACTGGTTTAGCCGTTTACCAAAGCCACAACAACAAGGGCCAGAATGCAATAAATTGCTGTTTTGGTTGAAAAGCTTAAAAAGCCTTCAAAGGTTTTCTCTTGCTCGCTGGTATCCATGCTACCGTGTTCATGATCAGACATTGCGTTTCCCTTTCGCGATTTCTCCTTCACTTAAACGATTCACAGGCCAGTGTCATCCCTTCATCGCACGCAGCAGAAGCGTAGCAATGTCGCAGCCAAGTTTCAGCCCTGCTCCGCAAGCGTTTGAAATCTATAAGCTCCATCCGGCCCAAGGTGGCGGGCGACTTTTCCCAACTGATAAAGATGGTTTAGATGCCCAACCGCTTCTCCTAGGGCCAACCCATATTCAGATGTTTTTACCGGGCGCTTGAACAAGGGCGTTAACACCTCATGCGCGCTGGCTGGCGTAATAAGATAGGCCCGCAAACGGTTTAAGGCCGAATGATGATTGTCGATCAATTGCTGCAATCGCGTCGGCAAACCAATGAAAGGCAGTTTATGCCCCGACAATACCAAATGATCCGCGCGGGCGATTTCTTTAAAACGCTGGCAGCTCTCGAGCCAATCGCCCACCGTATCCGCCTCTGGCTCTGTGGCATACACCCCCAAATTCGAGCTGATCGACGAAATAATTTGATCTCCTGCCAAAATCAAACCGTCATCTTGACTCCACAGGGTGGCATGCTCGGGTGCATGACCATGGCCGATATGAATGCGCCAGCGGCGGCCCCCGGCCTGTATCTCTGCCCCATCTTGGAGGCGCCGGAACCCCAAAGGCATCGGATACACCATATCGCAAAAGTTAAACGGGCGTTCAGCAGCCCGTCTGTTAAGCATATCCTGCGGCATCCCTGCCCGTTGCCAGAAGCGCAGTGTTTCGCGCGAGGGCCGTTCCTGAGGATCAAGCCGCAGCATCCGCGCCATCAACCATGCCGTTCGCGTCATCCATAAATCAGCTTCAAATTCCGTTTGAAACCATCCGGCAAGGCCCACATGATCTGGGTGATGATGCGTGACGATCACCCGCTTTATCGGTTTTGAGCCCATCGGCCCTGCCAATAAACTTTTCCATATATCGCGCGATTTTGATGAGCTGATGCCCGTGTCGATGATCGTCCAACCCTCGGCATCATCTATCGCGTAAACATTCACGTGATCCAATGTCATTGGCAGCGGCATCCGCGCCCAAAACACCCGTGGTGCCACTTCCAACATGGCTCCCAACCCGGGCGGCTCCGCCCAAGGCGTGACAAGCGCGGGCAAAGGGTTGGCCATCACGCCGTCAGTTCTTCAAAACTGAACGCATAAAGATCTGCAGCGCCTTGCCGCGCTTGCTGCAAAAGGCCAATATATTCACCCATTAACGCGTTCATATAAAACCGCGCCAATTTACAATTGGGCCCGTGATCTGGTGTAACCAAGGCAGCTTTCAGATGATAATGGCCTCCCAAAACGCGGGCAAACGCTTTCAAGAAGGAAACCGAGCCTGCAAAACGATCCTTTAAATCGGGTTGCTCGACGAGCCAATCAACGCTGCTGCGCAGCGCTTCGCAAGCAGTGGCCAGCGGCGCCGCCAAATCCGGCAACTGCGCGTTTGCCAAGGCAGCATGCGCCGCGATTTCATCCAAAAGCGCATAAGCGGCTTTGCCGCCATCCATCATTTTGCGCGCCACAAGATCCATAGACTGAATGCCATTGGTGCCCTCGTATATCGCGGTCACCCGCACATCACGGCTGAATTGAGCGGCCCCGGTTTCTTCAATAAACCCCATTCCTCCATGCACTTGAACACCAAGATCCGCCACATTGACGCCGGTTTCCGTACCAAAGGCCTTAGAGATCGGCGTTAACAAAGCCGCGCGCGCCGCCCAAGCGGGATCATCGCTCGCGCCGGCCATATCAAGGGCAACCGCATTGGCCAGTGCAATCGCTCTGGCTGCAAAAATATCACTGCGCATGGTCAAAAGCATTCTGCGCACATCGGCATGATCTACGATTGTACCGCTGCCGTTTTCCAGCATGCTGCGCCCCTGACGGCGCTCTTTGGCGTAGGATAGCGCTTTTTGATAGGCCCCCTCAGCAGCGCCAATACCTTGCCCGCCAACGCCCAAACGGGCGTTGTTCATCATCGTGAACATGGCGCGCATGCCATCATGCGGTTCCCCAATCAACCACCCCCGTGCCCCCTCATATTGCATCACCGCGGTAGGGCTGCCATGCAAGCCCATTTTATGTTCCAAACTGATCACTTTAAGGCTATTGGCCACTCCGGGCTGCCCAGCCGCATCCGGAATGAACTTGGGCACTAAAAATAGTGAAATCCCTTTGGTGCCGCTGGGCCCATCCGGCAGCCGCGCCAAAACCAAATGGCACACGTTTTCAGAAAAATCATTATCCCCCCAAGAAATATAAATTTTCTGCCCGGTGACTGCATAAGTCCCATCGCCATTGTCTTTGGCTTGGCTGCGTAAAGCCCCTACATCCGACCCGGCTTGCGGCTCGGTTAGGTTCATGGTTCCACACCATTCGCCTGAAATCAATTTAGGCAGGTAAAGCGCTTTAATCTGCGCGCTGGCATGATGTTCAAGCGCCTCGATCTGACCCTGCGTCATCAGCGGATTGAGCTGCAAAGCCAAACAGGCGCCGGCCATCATTTCATTCACCGCTGTGGTCACCGTGAGGGGCAGCCCCATTCCGCCATATTCAGGGCTCGCAGATGTCGATACCCAGCCACCATTTGCGATCGCCTGATAGCCTTCTGCAAAGCCTTTTGAGGTGCGCACGATGCCATTTTCCAGCCGCGCTGGATCTGTGTCACCGTTGCGCTGCAACGGATCAAGCACCTCTTCGCATAAGCGGCCGGCCTCGCTCAGCACCGCCTCAACCACATCGCTTGAGGCCTCGCAAAAGCGATCCGTGTCAGCGATCTGCGCATAATCCACCACGTGATCAAGTAAAAACCGGTATTCTTCGAGCGGGGCACGATAGGGCATGATCTCTCCTTTATTGCAGGCTTGGCATAGAGTGCATTTCGCTTTATGGGCATTTTAAAACCTAAATGCCAGAGCGGAGGAAGCCACCGTTTGGGAAAACGCGGCGTCATAATATGAAATCCACGCAAACCGAATTATTGCCGATTACACCCTCGGCCATCGCGCGCGCCAGCCAAAGGCTACGCGAGGGCGCGCTGGTGGCCTTTCCCACCGAAACGGTTTATGGCTTGGGCGCTGATGCCAGCAACAAGCATGCAGTTGCTAATATTTTCGAAGCCAAGGGCCGCCCCAGCTTTAACCCTTTAATTGTGCATGTCAGCGATATCACCACTGCTAAACGCTATGCCGAGTGGAATGCGCAAGCTGAAAATCTTGCACAGACTTTTTGGCCGGGGCCGCTGACTTTGGTTTTGCCGCGCCTTGCAGGCGCCTCTCTTTCATCTTTGGTCACGGCGGGCGCAGCAACGGTTGCCATTCGTGTGCCGGCCCATCCAGTGGCGCAACGTTTGCTAAAACAGTTTGACGGGGCCATTGCGGCCCCCTCTGCCAACCCCTCAGGACAGATCAGCCCCACCCGCGCCGCGCATGTGATTGGAGGGTTGGGGAACAAAGTTTCTGCAGTTTTGGATGGGGGGCCCTGCGACGTTGGTTTGGAAAGCACGATTGTTGGGATTGAAAATGCAGGATCAACATTGCGGTTGCTGCGCCCCGGCGGGCTGGCGCGCGAAGACATTGAGCAGCATCTGGGCGTAGCTTTGGAAACCTATCAAACGCCTGGGCTAATTTCAGCGCCCGGGCAATTGGCCTCTCATTATGCGCCAAAAGCGCGCCTGCGCCTGAACGCAACGGATTGGACTGGCGATGAAAATCGGCTGGGGTTCGGCGATGTTGCCTGCGACTTGAATTTATCCACCAGCGGAAACTTGAGCGAGGCGGCCTGCAATCTGTTTCATTGCTTACATCTCTTAGATTCAGGCCCTGAAACAATTATCGCTGTCTCGCCAATTCCCGAAATTGGCTTGGGGCAAGCGATTAATGATCGTTTGCGAAGAGCCGCCGCACCGCGCTAATCCGCCTGGCTATGCGCGCCCGCCTTGCGTGGATAAAAGCCGCGCATCAATGCCAATCGACTCAAGCGCCGCATGCCACATATTTCCATGCTCTTCATGCAGGATTTTATCTTCCTCCGCATCGGCCAAAAGCCAAGAATTGCGGGCTATTTCCGCATCAAGTTGGCCGGCACCCCATCCTGCATATCCCATGAACAAACTGGCCTGATTTGGAGCTGTTTCCTGAGCCAAAGCCTCAATCACATCCCGCGTAGAGGTTAAGGCCAGTTGCGCGCCCAGATGCTGGGTCGAGTCAGCCGAGTGATAATCACGCGAATGCAACACGAATCCACGATTGGCCTCCACCGGCCCACCGCACAGCACCGGAATATCTCGCTGCGCGCTATTTTCAATTGAGAGCTGCTTGCATAGGCCACCAAAAGAGGCTTGCGCCATCGGCTGGTTCAATATCAAACCCATCGTGCCCTGCGCAGAATATGAACATAGGTAGATCACGGAATTGTCAAACCGCTTATCCCCCATCCCTGGCATGGCGATGAGCAATTTGCCCGTTAAGTCAAAAGTTTGTGTAACACTCACCATTTAACCCAGTTTTCCCGTTTTTGCCGCACCGCCCAAAACAACTCTATTAGATCGTTGCACCACAATAGCTCGCCGTAACGTGACTTGGCAAATTCGATTTTTTCCTTCATGCACAGCTTATGAAATACCTAAAACGATATGTGCACTTGGCAATAGCGTCTACGGTTTTGAGCGCTCTATTATGTTTTGCCTCGATTTCCCCCGCACAGGCAGAGGGGCTGCGCAATGCGATGTTGCGCCCAGGCTGGCTGGCCAGCGATGGCAGCTATTACACCGCTTTAGATTTAACGCTCAGCAAAGGCTGGAAAACCTATTGGCGGTCCCCCGGCGAATATGGATATCCGCCCAAAATTGAATACGACGGGTCATCAAACCTGCAAAAAGCCGAACCGATCTGGCCCGCGCCAATTATCTTTGGCTCAGAGAACATGGAGACCATTGGCTATGCAGAGCACCTTGTTTTGCCAATCAAATTAACACCAGTTGACGCCGCACAGCCGATCAAGCTTGAACTTTCGGCTCAGCTGGGCATTTGCCTAGATATTTGCGTGCCAATCTTCTTGTCCCTCAGCCAACAGCTTGACCCTGTACAGCGAAGCGCTGATCAGGCAACCCTGCTTGCATTGGAAAATCAGCCCGTCCCGCGGGCTCTGTCAAATCTGCAATATTTAGACTGCGCCGTCACACCCGATGAAGATGCAATTTTGATCACCATCGGCGCCGCGATCCCCTCATTGGGCACGCGTGAAACGCTGATAATAGAATATAAGCAGCAAAATCATTGGGTAATGATGGAACAAACGCGGCGAGAAGGCCCCCTGCTGCAGGCGCTGGGCTATCTGACGGATGAAACCGGCGCCGCGCCCCTTAGCATTAGCCGACAAAAAATCCAGATCACCGTGATTGGCAGCCTGGGCGCAGCAGATCTTGGCGATTGCACCGCGCAACCCAAATAATGGGCTAAACCGAACTTCGCCGCCGGTTGCCGCGCAAATAGCTGGCGAAAAATGCGACCGTGATCAACAAAATGCTTCCCGATAAAAACAGCAGCAAGGCCCCCAACATTGGTGGCAAATTATACAAGAATTGCGGGCTATCGGGTATAAATGCGGGTAATTTTTTCCCCTGAAAAGTAGCCCCCATCGTGAGCCCGAACCAAACCACAATCAGCGCCGTTAGGCCTTGCAAGGCCCGCTTCAAAGCCAAAGCGCGCCCCGAGATACCGCGCCAAAGCGATCCAAAATGCCGTTTGACATCATGCTGAACGGCGATCAAAGCCGGCACAACCAGCAAAACCAACACCATGCCAAAGCCAAGCCCATACACCAATGTGATCACCGTGGGCTTCAAAAACTGCGCTTGTGAGGATCGCTCATAAAGCAGCGGCGAGAGGCCCAATACCGTTGTCAATGTGGTCAACATAACCGGTCGCAGCCGGTCTGCAGCCCCATCAATCACAGAAGGAATAAGCCCACGGTCTTTGGCATATTCATCGATTGAGGTTATCAACACTATGGAGTCATTGATAATAATACCCGTCATACCAAGCAGCCCAACCACGCTGAACATCGACAGCGGCACATCCCACACATAATGCCCATAAATCGTACCAACCAACCCGAACGGAATGATCGACATCACCACGATTGGCCGCGTCCAGCTGGAAAAAATCCAGGTTAAGACAAGGTAGATCCCCGTAAGGCAAAGGATCAACCCGGTACGCGCATCATTTAAAAACTGTTCTTCTTGCTCAGCCAAGCCCGACAGACGCCATTCCACTTGGCGCAAGCTGGCAATCTCCGGCAAAATCTCCGCTTCCAAGCTGCTCATAACCTCTTGTGCATCGGCAGGATTATCTTCTGAAATATCCCCTGTCACCGACACCAAGCGAATGCCGTTTTCACGGCGAACCGTTGAAAAGCCCGATCGACGTACCACGCTGACAATATCCGCCAAAGGCACATAAGCGCCGCTGCTTGCACGCAATTGCATACGTTCGATAAAATCTGCAGTAAGCTCATTTTCGGGCAGCTCGACGCGTATCGTGGCGCTGCGGGGGCCCATTGGATAACTTGCCGCCTCAATTCCATTGAGCCGCCCGCGCATCACTTGTCCAAGGCCATCGATGGTAAAGCCCAGCGCTTGCCCCTGCGGCGTCAGTTCCAGAATCAACTCTTCTTTATCGTAGGACAGGTCATCCTCAACAGCGGAGACGGCAGGAAACCGCAACAGCGCGGTTTTCAAATCTTCTGCGGCTGATTTTAATGTATCCGCATCAGCCCCGTAAAACTGCACATCCAACGCATCCCCCCCAGGACCAGAGCGCCACCCGCGAAACGATATCTCTTCCACCAAAGGATGCCGGCGCACTTTATCCTGAAGCTCGCCCACGAAGGCAAAGCTTGAATAAGAGCGTAAGTCAGGATCGATCAACTCGATTGAAATGCCGCCCAGCTGATCCGGCGTTTTGGTATCCGCGCTGGCAAGCGGAAAACCCGAATTGGCGCCGATTTGCGACACAACATAGGCCAGTGGATTAAGGCCATGGCGCTCCTCATATTCGCGCCCCAGTTCTTCCGTGGCACGCTGCATCTCGCGCATCATGGCCAATGAATCTTCGCGCGATGCCGAGGATACCATCGAAAAATTGCCACTGACAGAAGAGCGCTCGGGCGCATTGAAAAACCGCCATTTTACCTCGCCTGAGAGAAACAGGGTAATTTGCGAGGCCAGCAGCACAACCGCGCCCGCCAAAATAGCATAGCGCGCCTTTAAAACCAAAGCCATGAGCCGGCGAAACAGGTGTTCCCGCACCCATTCAAACCCCCTATTCACAACCCGGCTGGGCAGATCATACCAATGCTGTTTATCGCCATGCTTTAAGGAATGCGCCATATGATTGGGCAAGATTAAAAAACACTCGACAAAAGAGGCCGCGAGCACCACCGCAACCGTAAAGGGTATATCGGCGATTAAGTCTCCAAACCGGCCTCCCACCACCACCAGCCCAAAAAAAGCAATAATCGTTGTGGTGGTTGCGGCAAAAACCGGCAAGGCCATACGGCGGGCGGCAGTTTCTGCGGCGGCCACGGCGCCCAAGCCTTTGCGCGCTTGTTGATCGGCATGCTCGCCAACCACGATCGCATCATCCACAACGATGCCAAGCGTGATGATCAACGCAAATAGCGAAATCATATTAATCGTGATCCCCGCAGCATACATCATTGCCAAAGCAGCCAGCATCGCGGTGGGAATGCCAGCTGCTACCCAAAAAGCGGTGCGCGCATTCAAAAACAAAAACAACAGGATTAAAACCAGACCAAGACCGCTTAGCCCGTTTTCCAGAAGAATTTTCAAACGCCCAGATATGTAATCTGCCCGCGCCCTAATAAGCTCGATCTGCGCCCCTTCTGGCAAAGTTAGCGCCAGACTGTCCGATATTCTTTGAACCGTTTCTTGAATTTCGATTGCATCGCCTTTTTCAGACCGGTCAACGCGGATTGAAATTGCCTGATTGTTGCCAACAAAATATCCAAGCTCGCGATCGGTGCCTTCTACTCGCACCTCTGCCACATCACCGATCGTAAGCTTTGACCCGTCCGGATTAACCCGTAAAATAACATTGCCAATATCGGCGGCTGTGCGCTTTTCAACGCCGGTGCGCACGCGCGCATTGGCGCCGGCCACATCGCCAGCCGGATCCGCATTGACCTCTCCTGCAACCGCCGCGGCGATCTGCGCCATGGTGACATCAAAGGCGATCAAATTGATCGAGGGCACTTCAATCATCGTTTGCGGTGCCGCAATTCCACGAATGGTCGTGCGGGTGACGCCTTCGGCAAATAAACGCAACACCAGCTCATCGGCGAACAACGCCAATTGATCGATCTCTAACGGGCCAGAAATGATTAAATCGGTAACGCGATCGCGCCAGGAGCCGCGGCGAACCTTCGGATCATCCGCATCTTCGGGCAATGTATTGACCTGGTCCAAAACGGTTTCAACATCGCCCGAGGCGCGCGCCATATCCCAACCGGGTTCAAATTCCAAACTGATGCTGGCGCGCCCTTCGCGTGACAGGCTGCTGACCTCGGTCACGCCTTCGATCGACAAAAGTGCCGGCTCTAAAATTTGCACAATCCCATCGTCAACATCTTCGGCACCAGCGCCTTGCCATTTGACATCCACGGCAATGTTGTCGACGACAACATCAGGAAAAAACTGCGATCGCATTCGCGGCATGCTCACCAAGCCAGCCACAATCAAAATCACCAATAAAAGATTTGCAGCCGTTTTATGCCGCGTAAAATAGGCTAGAATGCCCCCTGCCGCTTTGGGAAGATCGCGCACCATCTTTAACCTCCCATCCTGCTTTCAATCCGTTCAACCACTTGCGCGGGCACTTTTTCTTGCTGCAATTGGGTGAGAATGCGCTTCTTGGCATCGGCCGGGATATAACCATTGCCCTCGATATAAGCCATAAGCTTGGCGCGCCGGTCAGAGGTTAACTCAACCAAAGCTGGCTCTTCTATTTGCGTACCATCGGCGGCGCGCAGGGGCTTTACTTTGATACCCGCGCCCAAAACCGGGCTACGCTGCGCAACAACCTCACGCCCCGATAAAGCCCGCGAACGGACAAGAACATCATCGCCCTGACGGCGCAGCACCCGCACTTCAAGCGAGTCAAGACGGTCATCCTCTTCCAAAACAAGAACGCGCCCTGCCGCATCCACGGCAGAGGCAGGTAACCTGATCACATAGGGCAATTCTGGCTCTTCTACTTCAATGGTCACAAAATCGCCGGGTTTTAAACCGCGCGGATCCGCGAGCGTGGCAAACACCACACGCCCGGTGAGCCCATCACCCACCGACCCGCTATCGCGGCTCAACACGGCTTTTGACGTAAGATCCCCCCCAGAGCTGCTTAACGAAACCAGAACCGGCGCGGCCAACAAGCGTCCCTCATCATCAATCAAGCGCGCATATTGCGCGGTCGAGATGCGAAACGCCACTTCGAGCCGACCGGGATCAATCAAACTACCCAATTTTTCATTCGGGCTGACCAACCCACCTTGCACAAGGCGAATCCCGCTCAATGTGCCGGGAAACTCGGCGAATAAACTGGTATCTTGCAAACGCCTTTGGGCATCTTCCAACATCAATTGTGCCCTGGCAAGCCGTGTGGTGGCTTGGTCGCGGCGCAATTCTGCTTGATCCAGCGCGCTGCGGCGGCTTAACACCGCTTGACTCGCTGATGAGCTGGCAATTTCGGCCGATTCAACGGCAGATGCAGTGCCCACGCCGCGCTGTTTCAGATCCGCTTGACGCTCAAAAGCGCGTCGACGTAGATCGGCCTGGTCAACGGCCGCGGTCAGTTCATCTTGCACCAAGCCCAATGCCCTAAGCGCCTGATCTGCTTCAATCCGCGCATCCTGCAAATCGGCCTCAGCCCGCGCCAATTCAGAGCGGGCATTCGCTTCATCCAACCGCAGCAGCAGCTCGCCCGCCTGCACCTGACCGCCTTCTACGAAATTATCCGATACATAGGCAACTTGCCCTGCCGTACCCAGCCGCAGATCCAAGGTACGACGGCTTTGAATTTCACCAAACGCGCTCAACATAGGCGTTTCTGTTTTCGCCTCGGCCGCAACCACGTTCACAGCAAAGACGCGCTCGCGCTGCTTGGCCTTGCGCGCCGGTTTTGCCATGCGCTCATCCAACGCCGTAGACACCATGTGCCCCGCATAGGCGATCAACCCAAGGCTAATGGATAACAACAAAAGGCCAATCAAACTTTTTCGAAAAAATCGCATCGCGGCTCCACAACTTTTAAGCGGTTAATCTATAAATAGCGTGACATTCCGCCGCGCCAAGGCCTAAAAACATCACCAATCATGCTTAAAACATCACCACTCATAGTGGGTCTTGTTTTTCGTCTTATGCAAATCTGTTGTGGCGTTTATTTTATAGCTAGTTTCCCGCCTCGCAGAGCATGTACTAGCTCAACAAAGCACGCATCCCTAACTCGGAAGCATAAGCTTTTGCCTATTTACGGCGCAAATGTTCATCAAGCCTTGGCATGATTTCAACGAAATTGCAGGGACGATGTCGAAAATCGAGCTGCTTTGCCAAAATTTCATCCCACGCATCGCGGCAAGCGCCGGGGCTTCCCGGCAGAGCAAATAGATAGGTTCCCCCCGACACGCCTGCTGTCGCGCGGCTTTGCACCGCCGATGTACCAATCTTTTGCATGCTGATCATCGTGAAAACGGTGCCAAAAGCCTGAATTTCTTTTTCATACACATCTTTATGCGCCTCAACCGTCACGTCGCGGCCGGTTAACCCTGTTCCACCGGTTGATATCACCACATCCACATCCTGGCGCGCGATCCAGGCGCGTAGCTGCGCTGCGATTTGATCGCGTTCATCGGGTAAGATCGTGCGATCTGCCAAATGATGGCCCGCCTCGCACAGCCGATCCACCAAGGTTTGGCCCGATTTATCCGTTTCAAGGTTACGGCTATCTGAAACTGTCAACACTGCGATGCGCACAGGAATAAACGGTGCGGTGTTATCAATTCGGCTCATTCCAATTCCAACCTTTTTTTAAGCGCCAAAAGATCTTTCCACGCTAATTTTTTCGTCGATGGCATGCGCAGTAAATAATCAGGAGACAGCATGGGAAGCAGCGGAATGCCCTCGAACTCAAACCATTGCCCGCGCAGATCGGTGAGGTTGGATTTGCCCAAAAGCGCATCGCAAGCAATTCCCCCCATCAAAACCAGAGTTTTCGGAGCCGCCAAAGCGATGTGCCGGCGCATAAACGGTGCCATCATCGCTATCTCGGAAGGGCTGGGGCGCCGGCTTTGCGGTGGCCGCCAAGGCAAAAATGGCGCAAGGTAAACGTGAGAGGGCTTTCCCGCCGATGGCCGCGATAGGCCTATCGCCCCAAGCATTTTATCTAATAGCTGCCCGGATGGCCCCAAAAAGGGCTTTCCTTGCAGATCGTCTTCGCGCCCGGGAACATCCCCTATAATCATAACATCACATCCGGTTTGTCCCTCACCAAACACCAGATTGCGCGCGCCTTTTCGCAAATCACAAAGCTCAAACCCACCAAGCGCGGCGGCCAAATCCTCCAAAGTTTGCGAGTGCTCTGCCAGCCCCCGCGCAACCGCCACCGCGTCAACGGCTGGCACGTGCGACGCAGCGGGCGGTTTTGCAACATTTGGCATGATTTTTGGCGCATTGACGGGCGCCGGATCCAATGCGAAACGATCAACGGGTCGCTCTTGAATGGCCTCAGTGGCGCCAAGGTCAACCTGCCACTCAAGCAGGGCGCGTGCATTATGCCAGTCTAACTGCGATTCCATAAACACTATGCTAGCCGGTTCCCCGCGCGAGGAAAAGCCAGTGCGGATCGCGCGGCCCATCAAGGCGAACGAAATGAAAAATTTTCACACCAAGCCTTGTGCGATGGCGGTGCTCTGAGTATGAGGCCTGAAGTAAGCGAGGTTCTGCAATGGCGTTTAAGCATAGGCATCTGTTGGGCATTGAGCCCCTTGCACCAGAGGCTATTCGCGAGATTCTGGATCTTTCAGACAGTTATGTGGATCTCAACAGGCGGCCGAACAAACATTCAGACGTGTTGGCCGGCCGCACGCAAGTGAATATGTTTTTTGAAAACTCCACCCGCACGCAAGCCTCTTTTGAACTGGCCGGGAAAAGATTGGGCGCCGATGTGATGAACATGTCCATGCAGGCCAGCTCAATCAAAAAAGGGGAAACCCTGATTGATACAGCGATGACGTTGAACGCGATGCATCCCGACCTGTTGGTTGTGCGCCACCCGCATTCAGGGGCTGTTGATCTGCTGGCCCAGAAGGTGAATTGCAGCGTGTTAAACGCAGGTGATGGACGCCATGAACACCCGACCCAAGCGCTGCTAGATGCTTTGACAATCCAGCGGGCGAAGGGCCGCTTGCACCGGCTAAGCATTGCAATTTGCGGCGATATTGCGCATTCGCGCGTCGCCCGCTCAAACATAATTCTATTGGGGAAAATGGAAAACCGCATTCGATTGATCGCGCCGCCAACGCTGATGCCCTCGGGCATCGAGTCCTTTGGCTGCGAGATCTTTGACGATATGCAAGAAGGTTTGAAAGACGTAGATGTTGTGATGATGCTGCGCTTGCAACGCGAACGCATGGATGGCGGCTTTATCCCCTCGGAACGCGAATATTATCACCGCTATGGTTTGGATGAGGCAAAGCTGCGCGCGGCCAAACCTGATGCGATTGTAATGCATCCCGGACCGATGAATCGCGGCGTGGAAATTGACGGCGAAATTGCCGATGATATCAATCGCTCGGTGATCCAAGAACAGGTGGAAATGGGCGTGGCCGTGCGCATGGCCGTAATGGATCTTTTGTCGCGCAATCAGAGCCTGATGCAAGAGCGACATGACTGATATGTTTGAAATCCGCATGATGACACCAAGCTGCGCCTTGAACGGCAACGCGGCGCCAAATCAAGAGCGAGGGCTTGCATGCGCCTTTTGTTAAAAAACGCCCATTTGGTTGATCCCGAGCGCGGTGAAACCCGCATCGGTCAAATTTTTATTGAACATGGCATAATCAGCAGCTTTGAAAACCAAGCGGCCGAGCGGGTTATTGATTGTAACGGCAAATATCTTGCCCCCGGCTTAGTGGATATTGGGGTAAAAATTTGCGAGCCGGGCGAACGCCATAAAGAAAGCTTCAAATCAGCCGGTCAGGCAGCTGCCGCGGGCGGCGTGACAACCATCATCACCCGCCCCGATACATTGCCCGCGATCGATACCCCCGAAACGCTCGAGTTCACGCGCAGGCGCGCCAATTTGGACGCCCCCATCAATGTTTTGCCAATGGCCGCCCTGACCAAAGGCCGGCAAGGCCGGGAAATGACTGAAATCGGCTTTTTGTTGGATGCTGGCGCGGTGGCCTTTACAGATTGCGATCATGTGGTCAGCGATAATAAGGTGTTTTCACGCGCGCTCAGCTATGCCCGGTCGCTTGGCGCCCTGATCATCGCGCATCCGCAAGATCCAGGCTTGTCAAAAGACGCGGCAGCAACCTCGGGCAAATTTGCTTCGCTGCGCGGGCTTCCAGCCGTATCCGCAATTGCAGAGCGCATGGGTCTTGATCGCGATATTGCCCTTCTGGAAATGACGGGGGCGAAATATCATGCCGATCAAATCACCACAGCGCGCGCTTTGCCGGCCTTGCAACGTGCCAAAAATAACGGCCTTGATATCACCGCAGGTACGTCAATCCATCACTTGACGCTAAACGAACTGGACGTGGCGGATTACAGAACCTTTTTCAAAGTGAAACCACCCTTGCGATCCGAAGAAGATCGACAGGCTATTATTGAAGCGCTGCAAAGCGGCCTGATCGATACGATCAGCTCTATGCACACCCCGCAAGATGAAGAAAGCAAACGTTTGCCCTTTGAAGAAGCCGCCTCGGGCGCGGTGGGGCTTGAAACCCTGCTGCCCGCGGCGTTGCGCCTATTTCATTCTGGCGAAATGGATCTGCCTGGCTTGTTTCGCGCGCTGGCGCTGAACCCCGCCAAAAGGCTAGGCCTGCCCTGCGGGCGTTTGGCGATCGGCGCGCCAGCTGATCTGGTTTTATTTGATGCCAATCAGCCCTTTGTCTTGGACCGGGCAACATTAAAGTCCAAATCTAAAAACACCCCCTTTGACGGTGCACGTTTACAAGGCCGCGTACTCGCCAGCTTTGTGGCGGGAAAACAGGTGTTTGGACAATGATCATGCCAGACCTCTCTGCCAATTTAAACGAAATCATCTTCTGGATCGGGCTTTCGTATTTTATTGGCAGTATTCCCTTTGGCTTGCTGCTGGCAAAAGCCATGGGCCTAGGCAATCTGCGCAATATTGGCTCGGGCAATATAGGTGCTACGAATGTGCTGCGCACTGGCAATAAAAAAGCCGCGGCCTTAACGCTGGGCTTAGATGCTGCAAAAGGGGCTTTCGCAGTGGCATTGGCGCTGTCCTATTCCGGGGAAGCCAGCGCGCAGATTGCGGCAATAAGTGCCGTTTTGGGGCATTGCTATCCGGTTTGGATGCGCTTTCAGGGCGGCAAAGGCGTGGCAACGCTTTTGGGCGTGTATTATGCGCTGTTCTGGCCATTAGGGCTTGCCGCTTGCGCCACATGGCTGGCCGCCGCAGCACTCTTTCGCTTTTCCTCTTTGGCGGCTTTAATGGCAACGGCCAGCGCGCCTATTTGGGCGCTTTTACTGGGCTATCCAACCATGCTGGTTCTGTGCTTAGCCTTGGCAATCTTGGTGTTTTGGCGCCACAGATCGAATATTCTGCGGCTCTCGAAAGGCCAAGAAACAAAAATTGGCGCCAAAAATTAAACCGGATGGTTCTTCAAAAAGCTTTGTATATGCGCTGCGGTTGCTTTCGCATGCGTGATCGGAGCCATATGGCCAGCCCCTTCTAGCGTTTTCACAAGGCAACGGGGCAAGCGGGATTGCAAAGATGATATAACCGCTGGCATGGGAGCAGAAGAGGCACTGCCCTGCAAAAGTAAAACAGGTGCCTCAATCTTTTCGAGCAGCCCAGCCGTGCAAAACCCATAAGCATCTTCTACCACATGCGATGCCGCGGCTGGAATCAAATGGATTTTATCCACCATCCCGCGTTGCACTTTATCCGGCAATCTATCCCAAGATTGGCCGCTTCCCCAAATCTGGTGAAACGCGCGCGCGGCGCCTAGAAATTCATCACACGCTATGGCGCGATCAAACTCAGAATGATCCTGCAAAAAAGCCTTTTTAGAGGCCGGTTCATAAGCAAAGCCCAATGAAAAAATAACCGGCTCAATCAAAATGAGCGACCGCACCAAATCTGGATGCTCGACCGCAAGCCGCAGCGCAACACTGGCTCCGAAAGAATGCCCGATTAAATCCATCTTCTGATCCAGAAAACTTGCGGCAACGGCGGTGCTGACATCGTGAAACGCACCACGAAAATCCCATTTTAAGCTTTCTCCATGGCCGGGCAAATCAAACATTGTAAACTGATGCTCGCTTTGC
>Ga0255755_1000716_pt1 | contig 33860 bp, 30 predicted proteins | sample 011ome_18_FD_179955 | JGI IMG/M metagenome (GOLD analysis project Ga0255755, IMG submission 179955) | Coastal salt marsh microbial communities from the Groves Creek Marsh, Skidaway Island, Georgia - 011501BT metaG (version 2) | ecosystem: Environmental > Aquatic > Marine > Intertidal zone > Salt... | reverse complement strand
TTGCAAAAAGCGTTGGAACGGTTGGTGTACCTCCACGGCTCTCTGATTGGCGCCGTGTAACCCGCGGTTCGTATCATGATCTCCGCGCCTTTGTACGCGCATTCTCTCGCACACTCGGGAAACATGCCGTCGTGGCAGATGATGAGGGCGAGGATGCACCCTTTCGGTCCGACGCACGTGGGTATCCCCACGTTACCGGGCTCCCACGGCTCAACCGGGACCCAGGGGTGGAGCTTGCGATAGTAGAGCTTGATGGCGCCCTCAGCATCGATGACAACGCCGGTGTTGTACGGCATGCCCCCTGGGTTGAGCTCCATGATGGAGAAACATCCCCAGATGCTGTTGTCGACGCACGCTTTACGAAACGCCGCGATCTCGGGTCCGTCCAGCGAACACATGATTGCCGGGTTCGTGTCCATTGACAGACCGTGGAGGGAGTACTCGGGGAACACCACGAGGTCCATCGTCGGCAAATTTCGTCGCGCCTTGGCCACCAAGTCGACGATACATTGGGTTTGCACGGCGAGGTCGGTGGGAGTGACGACGTTGGGAAGCTGGAGCTGTACTACCCCGAAGACGACGCCGTTCGGGGACTTATTCAGGCCTCCAAGGCCACCGGTGGACATGATGCAGCAACTAAGCAAGCAACTTTCTTCGACACTCACTCGATCATACTGCGCGTGAGTTAGCAGTCAGTCCGAGTGGATATGATACACGTGCGTGCCTTGTTTTGATGAGATGGGAAATTCTGAAGAAGAAGAAGAAGAAGAGAGAGCAGAGTTCGTTGCTTTTGTGAGACACCTAAAGATAGAAATCTGCGCAACAAACTATAGAGCTAAACTTTACTAACGTTATTATCGTCATACTACTAGTACTAGTACTACTACTACTCATATACGTTTGCTCATATCATTACTCCCAAGGCAACGATACTCGCTGGATCATAGATTTTACCGAACCCGCCTTTTTCGATTTTGCACGCTTACACACCGACAGGGCACCTTGCATTTCCGGACATCTCGCTTCGTACGGAGCACCAACAGCGAATGGGTCTCTGAGTTTTCTCTTTTCAGATAACGGAGCTTCGCACCCGTACGCATCTTTCTCGAATAAGCTTCTGACCTTGACTTCTCCTTCCACGAACTGTTTCTTAAACGACATCACCTCGGGCGTTCCGACGAACGCAAACCTTACGCTTGGTATTTTTAACGCCTTGGCGTGAAGCTCTTCGAATCGCTCTCGCTTGAAGTCGTAGCCAACCACGGTCGTTTTCATCGGATACTTCCCCGTCAACTCGTAAAACCGACACATGGAAAACATCAAATTTTCAAAACTATCTCGAGCGTACTCCTCCGTAAACGCTCTCTTCTCTACGCTCATCTCCCCAAACCAGTTATACGCTCGCGAAACTTGCCAATAGGACGATCCTTCGCTCACTTGACCGCCTAACTTTCTCGTTTTACCACCACTAAACAATAAAATTGCCTTTCCATCTCGTGCGGCTGTTTCGACGCCGACTTTAATCTGTTCGACCAAAGCGTTTGCCGTTCCCGCGTGCATCTGATACTCTTCTAGAAACCACGAATTTTCCTCTCCAGCGCGCATGTAATCGCTCCCAGAGTACACGGAGTGTCCAGTGACTATCACTAAGTTATCGTACTCAGGAAATGGAAACATGTTATCCTCTCCGTCCAAGAGAGAGTGGTGGTATTTGTTCGTGTTCTTATTGTTGTTGCTATACCTTTTACCACCACCACCTGTTTTTGATGTCGACAATACACTACCCGGGTGATCCTCGTCCTCGTTCCCGTCCTCGAAGACGACTTTCACGACCAGCCATCGAAAGAACAAAGCGACGACGAAAAATCGCACCACCTCGAACGCCACTCTCGCTTTCTTTTGCGTGAAGAGAAATAAAAAAAGTTGCCGCATGTGCGTCCCTCCGGGGGGGAGGAAACTCTTCTCTTTCGTTCGATATTTATTTTCATCGTTATCGTCTATAAACGAGTGCGACAACCCACCACCACCAGACTCTGGATCGTTCGTCGTGAAATTATTCGCGTTCACACCACCACCTTGACCACTACCACCACCGATGTGCGTGGGAAGCATAGTAGTCTGACTCCTCCTACTCCTCCTCTTCACTACGTGATGTGATGATGATGACAAAAGCAGCTAAAAGAAATTCTGGCGAAAAAACGTGCATGCGATGGTTTTTGAGTTTTGAGTTTTGAGTTTTGACAAACAGACGAACACACACCACTCGCAGACAAAACGAACATTTCCACCACAACACATTTGTACACAAAACGAATGAAGAAGAAGAAGAAGAAGAAGAAGAAACGCAGCAAATACATATAAAAAACACACATATATTTATACACTACTGAAGATAACAACATCATCGTAATGGTATTCAGCGCGAAGAAAGGGTTCACTTCGCTCCAAGCGGCGGCGTTTAGCGCGCAACTCGTGTTGACATGTTCCGTCTCCCTTTTGACGCACGCGACGATATCTCCGAACGGGAAATACGCGTATAAGACGGTCACGATACCATTCTTCGCGGAAGTGACGAAGTTAGCCTTGTCTTCCACGTTCTTTTACAACGATTACGTCCAATCGAACGGGCAGTTACAAATCGAGAGGAGTTCGCAAACCGTGTTAACTGCGGCTGTCCCGGCGTTGTTGTACTTCGTCTCGAACAATCTGAACTTTATCATCATACGCGAGCTCGGAGCGACGAACTTTCAACTGTTGAACAACTTGAAAATATTATCGACGGCTATATTCTTTCGCATAATCATGAAAGTAGATTTGAATAAATTACAATGGAGAATGCTCGTGTTATTAACGATAGGATGCACGGTGTCGCAACTCGGCCAAGGCAAGGACGGACACGTCTTGGTCGGGAGCGCGCTAGGATACGGATTGAAAGTATGCAACGCGTGTTTAACCGCGATGAGTAGCGTTTTCTGCGAGAAGTTTCTGAAACACTTGCCGAACAACTTTCACTTTCAGAACGTGTTGTTATATTCGTGGGGGGTACTCTTTACGACCGTATCCGTGGTGTGGGACGGCGAGCTTTTCAGCAAAGGCGTGGAGGTGCTATTTAGAGGTCACACCGCGTTGACGTTTATGTTGATTTGTAATTACGCGTTCGTAGGCATAGCGACGAGTGGAGTTATGAAGTTTTTGGATAATATTGCAAAGACGTTTGCGGCGACCGGGGCGATGTTTATCGTCGCCACGTTATCCATCGTAAAATTTGGCGAGCCTTTTCGCATAGAGTTAGTCTTGGGTTGTTTAATCGCCGCCGTCGCGGTAGACGTGTATTATCACGGCGAGTTGCTCTTGGATAAGAAGAAAGACGACGACTTCCTCGACGACGAAGAGCTCGTCGTCGTTCAGGGGTCGTCCAGTACGAGTAGAGGGGAGGAAAAAAATGCGACGATATAAGTAACAAGTAGCGGAAGAGAAGAGAAGAGAAAAGTGCTTTTCGTTTTTTGAGAGAGATTTAGGTTTGAGTACGCGTAGAAAAGTTGTAAAATTTTTGACTTCACTCTCTTTTACTTCAAAGATTGCTGTTTGTTTGATATTTGATTTGATTGCGCGCGATACTTACTCACGAAAAAATCGGTGACATACACTCTCTTCCTCCTCCTCCTCCTCTGGTTTGCGTCGAGGAGTACTGAGAAACGCCTTTTGCGGGGTAACGTTCCCATAACACGGCAAAAAACACTTTTAAAAGAGGGTAGAAAAAAATGCGCTTAAAATTCTCTTCTTTGGCTTATCGACAATATTCCGTTCGTTATTAAAAAGTTAGTTACGTTTGACTTGCTTCCGTAACTGTAAGAACAAATGTCGTCGGGAGGCAGCGATGTACGAACGACGACGTGCTTCGATAAGTATAACTTCGCATGCGTGAATACGAACGTTAAAGATGCGGACGTTATCACCGCGTTTGCGGTCTACATCCTTCTCGCGTTTCTCCTCCTCGCATCGTTCGGACTGCTGAGGCATAATATACCCATATACTCTGGGAGGTGCTATTTGAGTTCGCTGAACGTGGCTGGAAACGCGCCGCCGCCTTTGCCGAAACTTAAGCAGCGAAAAAAAGAAAACATACTGAAGTACTGGTTTGTGCACGTGTTCGGTTGGGTGTCTCACGTCATGAACGTTTCGGATACCGAGTTGGTGAACTCGAGCGGACTGGACGCCTTGGTATTTTTACGAGTCGCGCAGTTTGGAACGCAACTGTTTCTACCGATTACCGTTTTAGGACTCATTATGCTGTGTCCGATCCATATTTCTCAGTCGTTTTATATAGACTCGTTGAGAGAGACGTACGTGAATAGTACAGATGCGGTGAATTCAGGTGAAAATTATTTGATGGGGTTGACCATCGCAAATATTGAGCCTATGTCTGGTATATTTTGGGTGCACGTCCTGTTTTCCTGGCTCATCACGTTGTATACGCTATGGTTATTAAAGCATCACTATCGTTCTTACGAATTTTTGAGGCAAGTGTATGGAAGTTCCACGGGAGAGTGTAATGTATGGAGAACAATGCATTTGCCGCAAACGACTTTGCAACGTTTGTTGCAACAAGGAACGAACGAAACGGCGGAATTTGGAATCAACGTGCTCCAACCAATAGAAAAACAAGAAGAATACGACGTAGAAAATAGGATGAGTGGCGATCAAGGCGGTCTTGACAAAACAAGTAGTGGGGATGTAGGTGATGGATCTGTGAGAAAAGGAGTAACAAACCCATTTTTATCGACAGTGTCAAAAACGCTCGCTGAGATTGCAGATATCGTTTCCGGGCCCAGCGATTACGAAGAGAACGATTATAGTAAGTTTAGCGCAAGAAGTGATGGTCGTGGTGGTATTATTGATCAGTTGCAGACACAGCGTTCGGGAATGTCTAATTTTAGTACGGGAAGTGAGGGAAGAAGAAGTGCAGTCAAAAATAATAGCGCGAATGTTGCCGATGAATCGTGGCCTATCCTTTTAGAAGCAATGTTAGGTCCAGGTCTAAGTAGATCCGTGATATCGCCAAGAACTAGCGGAGGAGGTGATTTTCCTACTCCGATGTGTAGCGAAAATAGGTTCTCAACTCCAGTGGCATCAATTAATGCGGATCCAAATAATTTCAATCGAAGATCGTCACTCCCGACGTCGCCGACTGGTACCATGGTGGAAAATAGCGCACAAGAAAGAAGTCATCCTGAGAAAAATATCGACGACAGAGAGAACATCAGCAGCAAGCTAAATAGCCCTGAATCGAATGCAAGTCCTACATCGGTTTCCAGCGACGCATCCAGAGGAAGTGAAAACACGAAAAATAGCGGAGCAAAGTTCAACATGCCCAGAGCGTCTCTGGATTTGCGATTGTCAAATTACGTCACAACGCGGCCGAAAGGTTCTGACGTAGCGAGTCGGTATCATAAAAGTGAGAAACAGCACCTGACGAAAAGAGAAGAAAGAGAGAGACAAAAGAGGCAGCTTTTTCAGGAGAGACAAGAGTTAGCAAAAAGAGACGAAGAAAACGACAGCGATACTTACAGCACTAGAAAAAGAGTGATTCCGGCACCAATTGCGATTCCAAGACCAACTGGCCGCGAGTCAGGATCTGAAACGCCAGGTGAATTATCAACGGCGTCCTCGATGGGTCCGCTTTCGCCTTTGTCGCCACCCGATGCACTTGAGGCGACTCCAGATTCGTTTACATCGAAAAATGTGCACAATACTACTGCGTCAATCGGTGATTTACCGCTGAAATTGAGACGACCAGAATCGCCCAATCCGTTTCTGAGAATGCCATCAGCTGAAAATTTGAACGAAGGCATCATTCAAGGATTCAATAATACTAATAAAAGCGGGTCCTTTGAAAATTTAGAAAGTTCGGGTAATGTTGTGAGAACTGAACTGCAAGTTCTGCAAGAAAATATTTCTCAAATCGTTGAAGATTTCACTGATTACGATGAACTTGAGGATACGCATTCGATCGCGCATAACTGGTGGGTGGGATTAGATATTGCCGAAACAGTGTGGGCTAACAATAACAATGTGAAAAATAGTGAAAATTTATGGGATGATGTCGAATGTGGAACTTGCGGTCAAGATGGCGAGAATAATATCCCGTGCACACCAACTCGAGCGCGCGGTGGAGGACTCATGCATAAATCGAGCTCAAAAGATATTGAACTGCAATATCTATCGCCTCATATTCGTTCTGATGATTCTTATGGACAAGATCTCTCAGATCTCGCAGAAAAAGCTATGATGAACGATAATGCTTCTTCCTCTCGAACGAGTCCACATCCTACGCCATCTAAGGGTATTTCTCATCACGTGGTCACTCCTACGAAAGGCGCCGAAGCTGCGAGCAATCTCTTATTTCCAAATCCGTCATCTGCTCAAAATACTCCTACCCGTAAGGCGCATAGAAGACGACCGAGTGGTATGGATTTCGAAAATGAAAAAGTAAAAACGCAAACGATGGAGGCAGCGGCGGGAGTTTATGATGATTCTTATCAGTTTGCGAAGTGCTGTCCAGTACCATCTGTTGACGACAGACGATTCGTATCGGCAGTGCATTTTGTTGACGCGGATGAATTAGAGGAAGAATTTGCGGGAGAAGGTGACTTTCAAAACAACGGAGACATTAATATTCAACAACAACGAGAAAGAATCGTGTCAGTACTCGTCCAAAATTATTGCGTGTTGATGACAGATGTTGGTGATTCGCAAGGTCGAGGGGATCCGTGGGATGATCTTCAACACGTAGAAAAGTTCTTTCGCGGATTGTTTGGGGCTGATTTTCTCAGAATCATTCCCTTGCACGACCACGAACGCGTCGATTATTTGCTCACTCTGCGCGATGAAATAAAAAACTCCCGAGATCGATTAATGATGACGCGGAGAATTGGAGACATGTACGAAAGAGCTGGGACCGGATCAAAAGCATCAAATCGACGCGAATTTCTCACGAAAAGGCTAAAAACGATAGATGCTGAAATATTGCGCGAGAGAAGAGCAGCCTTATTCAAAGGCCCTGGACCTTCGTGCGTGATTGCGTTTCGATCTCAATACGCTGCAGCATGCGCTGCACAGTGTAGAATTACTTCTCGAGGAGGATCCTTTCAAATCCAACCTGCGCCTGGACCGGATGATATCAATTGGCAAACTGTCTTACTGCGCAAAAAAGAGCGTAATCGCAGGTCATTATTCGTGCTACCTCTGATTGCGATTATTATTTTTATACCGATGGGAACGCTCGCCGGTGTTCTGAATACACTCTGCGCAAACGACGTGACATCATCAAGCGCATCAGAAGCAACGACGTTAGAATTTATGAACTGGTATTGCAAAAGTGAAGATGCAGGAGTCGTAAGAGTAATCGTGGGATCGATTTTACCGCCCATCTTGCTCACGCTATGGGAGACATTCATCATGAGTTTTGGATTACTTTATCTCGTCCAAGCGCAAACGACTCACGTTTCGTTATCAAAGACGGATCAGCAATTCACCAAGTTCTACTTTCTGTGGGCTTTTATGAATATATTCCTCGGTACTGTTTCGGGGTTCGCGTTTGAACGTTACTTGACGGCGTTGCAAACCGAAGGTCCAGATGAAATGTTAACGTTGCTTGGCTCATCCTTACCTTTGACGTCAAATTTCTTCCTCATTTGGATTTTATTTCGAGGAATTTATTTACCATCGCAACGCTTAATCTTCCCGCATCCTGGCGTACTGTGTATGGCGGTGAACAAGTTTTGCTGTTGTTTGGGTTGCGCGGTCACACCACGCGACCGGACGGTGAAGTACTCGCCAAGGTCAGTTAGAGCTGGAAGAGAAGTTGGCGTTTTCGTCATGGTGATGCTCATTGGTTTGGTTTTCGCTCCAGTTGCGCCGATGATCTCGCTACTTTCGACGATTTTCTTCGTCTTCAACTTTATAATTTGGCGTTATCACATCTTATACGTCTACGACAAGACGTATGAATCGAGTGGATCGATGTGGCAAACTGTTACGGACTTGACGATATATGCACTTTTGATCGCGCAAAGCTTTCTCTCTTTCGTCTTGCTATCAAAGAGAGCTTATGCCCCTTCTTTGGTTTTGTGGGTCACCTCAGTCCCAGTTTTAATGCAAAACAAAGCAAAATTTCGCATGCGTCACGAAAAGTTGAAGTGGGCAGTACCTTTACCGCACGCCGCGGTCGCTCCGAGAGTTGAGTTTGATCCGGTCGCATATCGGCATCCGGCGTTGAATGAAAACTCTTTCGGTTGGCATCCAGATGTCGGTAAAGTTTGGAGAGGATATAAAGACGTGACGAGCAAACGCGCGTTCGGTAGAAAGTTTCGTTACAATTACTACAATCCTCCTTCGTAATTGTATGATTTGTATTTATAGTTTCAATAATAGCCCATAGCTTCAATATACGTGTACGTCTAGCACAAACAGGGAGAGCAATTTGTAATTTGATTTGATATTTTGAAGATAAAGAACTCTCTCCAGAAAAAAAGATATCCATCGTCCTGTCTGTGACGAGGAGGTCGAGGACGATGACGACGACGATGTTGACTTCTCGCCTCGCGAGTCACTCTGTCTCCTCTTCGTCCTTTTCTCGAGTTGCTGCCGTCGCCGATAGAAGAGCAGCTCAACCAACAAGATACGATTCCAGTTGGAAACAACAACAACAACGACACCCATTTCCCCTCCGGCCATCGAGGAAGGCAAAGTTGCTCCTGAGTGGTAGCGATAGCAGCAAAATAGAAGTGAGAATACAAAGGAGAAGAGCATTTGTTCGTAGTACTACTAATGACGGTAGTAACAACCACCAACATCTTGAGGAGAAGGAGGAGCGGGAGGAGGATTTTGAAAAGAAAACGAGAGAAGAAGGAAAAGACTGGGAACGAAAACTCTTTAACGTGGACGATGGAAATGAAAGTATTACTATTGGAAAAATATGGGCAGTACCGTGGTCTCTGTCGCACGTCGTCGTGGTCATGATGCTCTGGATGATTTCATTTCTGTGGGTCGGACAGTCTTTTGTACCTTGGGCGACATTCCATATGGGTTTCGACGCAGAGGCGCTGACAAGTCGAGGCGTGGCGCTGTACTCTTTGTTTGCGGATATCGCAGCGTGTGTGGTTGGGATATTTTGCGTGTGGTTCGGGACGAGAAAGTATCAAGAAGAGTTGAAAAATACGAATTGGTTTCGGGTTACGTTTGAATCAGTCGAAGAGTTCAAACGGTGTTCGAAAGAGACTCTTTTGTTTGTGGCGACGTTTCCTCTCGTGAATCTCGTCGCGGAACTGAACTCAAAACTGTGCGATTATTTTGCAAACGGTGGAACAATTTTTAGCTTACGCGGCATCTTGACATCTTTATTCGGAGGTAATGGTTCCAGTACTCAACTGACAACCACTCCAGTGGTGGTAAATCCATCAAATTTTGAGCGCGTGGCTATGAGCGGAGACGGCGTCTCCGTATTATTCTACGCCGTCTTAGTCGCTGTGGTTGCCCCTATTTGGGAAGAGGTAATCTTTCGCGGCTTCCTCATGCCATCTTTGACGAAAAAGTGGCGCGTATCCACCTCCATATGTCTTTCTAGCTGTATATTTGCTCTGGCACACTTTTCGATGGACCGTTTCCTCCCACTCACGGCGCTTTCCGTGGCGCTCAGTATTCTTTACGTCCGAACTCGAAACGTCGTCGCACCTATCGTGCTTCACGCCTTGTGGAATGCTGCGGCTGTTTTAGAAGCCACGGACGCGTTTGATGTTTTGTTAGAGGGTTTGTTAGAAGCGTTGGGTGTTTTAGTTGGAGCTTAAGAGAAGAGAAGAGAAGAGAAGAGAAGAGAAGAGAAGAGAGTAATAGTAATAGTAATAGTAGTAGTACTGGTAGTAGTAGTTGTAGTTTTTGAGATCATTTTTTTAGACCAAAATTGCCCGCCAAAATTTTATAATTCTTCTCGACTGGAAGGAAACAAAAGAACCGATTCTTCACACCTCACTCATCTCCTCGAGTTCTTATAAAGAAAGAGAAATTAAAACATGGCAGGATATATCGGCGGAACGTTTTCGTTGATTAGTTCAACCGCCCGCGTTCGATACACTGGAATTTTAGCGGAAGTCAATCAGACCGACGGATCGATCATATTGAATAATGGTGCGTTTATTTATTCTTTCGTAGTTGAAAATTCTTGGCCTGGATCGAGAGAGAATGAACGAATCGTCTCAAAGGAGAAGGAAGAATACACTAATACTACTACTACTAATAAATCGTCTCAAAGTTGCTGTTCTTTTTCTTTTTCTACTCTCTCTCTTTTCGCACTCACGCGTATCTCTTTTTCTCTGTTCACGATGTTACATACTAAAAACAGTGTTGAGTCACGGCACGGAAAACCGAAGAAGTTTGGGGAAACCGGCGATTCCGCCCTCTCAGGAGGTCCACATGGGGATTCGTTTTCTCCAAAACGAAATCGAAGATATTGTTCAGATTCAAGAAATGGAGAGATATACAACCAGACACGGCGTCCCGGATGATTTGAGTCAATCTCAACAGGGGGTATTCCAACAGCAACAACCACCGCCACAGCAGTATCAACAACAGCAATACGGTGGCTGGGGACAACCTCCCCCGCAACAACCACCGCCACAACAACAGTATCAGCAACAAGGATATCAACAACAGCAACCACCACAACAAGGATTCGGACAGGCACCGCCTCAAGCACAGCGACAGCAGCCAGCTGGATTGGTACCGCCACCGGCGCGACCAGGAGCTGTTCCGGCGCAGTCAGCGCCGGCGCCGGCAAGAGTCATGGAAGCGGCGAAACCGGCATACGTGAAACCGACGAGTTTCGCTGCTGCCGCGCAAGCTGGTTTGCCAACATCGAAACCAAAGCCACCGCCACCAGATAGACCAGCACCCCCGCCAGGTGGTAGAGGTGCTGGGGGAAGAATCCCGCAACCAAGAGGTGCGGGTGGCAGAGGTGGCGGTCGATTTGGTAACGTATCGAACCAAAACTTGCCTCAAAGCGCGGTTGTTCCGACTGAAGCTTTTGATTTCGAAAGCATGCTTTCTAAATTTGACAAAGCTAGAGAACAAACGGCAAACGATCTTGGCGTCGCAAAATATGAAAAGGACGACTTCTTTGATACCATGTCCTCGGACGCGACGCAAAAAGAAAACAGAAGTGCGCACTTTCAAAGAATGGCGGAACAAAGAAAAGTTGATTCGGAGACTTTTGGAAGAGAAGGCGCGACGCATACGAGCGTTCACGGTCGCGGAAGAGGTCGTGGCAGAGGTCGAGGCCGAGGAGGCCGAGGAGGACGCTATTAGAAGATCAAAAATTATTTTTGTTCTGTGTTTGTGTTTAAATATATATTACAAATACTGCCCTCCCGATCGATTCCAAACAATTTCTCTATTTTTCTGTGTGTATTAGTTAGTAGTAAGCTTCGGAGAGGGCAAAGCGATTAACGATACAAAGACTCGCTTTGCAAGTTCTTTGCAATTTCTTTTTCCCACTTGTCTCCATTCGCCAACAACTTTTCCTTATCGTACAAAAGCTCCTCGTGACTGTACGTCGCGTATTCAAAGTTTGGTCCTTCCACAATCGCGTCTACCGGACACGCCTCTTGGCAAAAACCGCAGTATATGCACTTGGTCATATCGATGTCGTACTTTGTCGTTCTTCGCGATCCATCTTCTCTTTCTTCCGCGTCTATGGTAATCGCTTGCGCCGGACAGATGGCTTCGCACAATTTACACGCGATACATCTCTCCTCCCCGGTTGGGTATCTTCTCAACGCGTGTTCCCCGCGAAACCTCGGCGAGAGAGGACCTTTTTCGAACGGGTAATTTATCGTCACCTTGGTATCAAAAAAGTATTTCAACGTTAAACTCATCCCTCGAAAAAGTTCGGTTAAGAACAACGTGTTCGCGGACGCGTCCACGATGGAGGTTAAATCCGTCGCCACTGGTTTGTCCGACAAAGCTTTCGTCTGTTCCGGCGTGACGATCTCATTATTATTTTTTTGATCGTTTTTCGACGACGACGACGGAGAGGACGAGAAATGTCTTCTCTTCTTCTCGTTACTCAAATTAGTGTTGGTATAAAGAAGACTCTTTTCGGAGGAGCTGCTGATCCACGATGACGAACACAACGACGACGTTGAGGACGACGACGCCGAAGCGTGGCTGGATAATCGTCTCAAAAGCGTCGATGATCGGAGCATTTTTTCTATCTATTTTTATTCTTTTATGACGAAAGAAAGACTTTTGGGTTTCAAAAGGTGAGAAACCCCATCGCCATAAATAAAAGACGGAGAGAGAGAGGAGAAAAATATTATGTACGAGTTTCGCGCGAGAAAGTATTTGTATTATTAGTATTAGTTTTATTACACGAAAACAAAACGCATCCCTGCATAACCAACAGGCAACACACCGCGAGGATTAACTTCCTACTTGTAACTTATCGATTAAGCTCGAGTGCATCTTTTCTAGCTTCTGTAACTGGTCGTACACGGTTAAAATCTTTTGAGAGTTGATTTCCAAGACTAAACCGCCGACGACGGTTTCGTCCAAAACCGTGTACGCTTTCGGCGAGTTGAAAATCAAGTCTAACTCGCAGACGTTCTCAAACACTCTGTCCAAAGTTTCCACGTACACTTGAATCAAATCGAGCATGGCTAATTCAGATTCCGATCGGTCGGAGAGGATGCAAAAATACAAAGTCGCAAAGTGTCTGTAGACGAGCTTCGTATCCGGGCCGAAGGTATTGCTATCGTCCACGAACGAACACAAATGGTCTGGACGCGAGGTGACAATCTTATACACGGTTTGACACAGCTCGGATTGCTTATCGACAGCCTGTTTTTGTTTTTGTTTTTGTTGTTTAGAAGAGAAGAAGTGGATACATATATCAGTTCAGTCTCGCGCATAATTGGCGAACACAGAGAGAGAGAAAGAGAGAGAGAGAAGAGAGATTATAACACGTGTATACTAAAAGAGACGTACCAGCTGTTCGTAAAATCTGCACAGTCGAACCATCGCGTGGTTATTCACCACGATAAACGCTTTGATCATCTTTGACCAAACTCTTCTCTCTTTCTCTCGTTGTTTTTATTGCTCAATTTGTAAATTTATATGCGTGGAGCACGCGTGTACTCAATTCAATTTTCGATGATGCGCAAACTTTCTTCTTCTTCTTCTATCAAAAGAAAAGAATAAACTCTCTTCTAAACGACCACCACCGGTTTTGAAGAGGACTTCTTTAACTTCTTCTCGTATATGTATGTATATATAATCAAAAGAGAGAGAGAGAGAGAGAGAGAGAAGAGGGAAAGAGAGGAAAATTTTTTGCTCCGCAGAGAATGAAGCCAAACAGCGGCCCGAGACCAAAATGAATAAAAAGCAATCTTTCGACGACTTTCGTTCGTGGTCGAGACAAAAACCGCACTCGTAAAAATATAAAGAGGTGAGACGGAAGAAAATGTTGGGAAGACTGATGACGGAATGGCTGACGAGCAGCGCGCAGTGCGAAGAAGCACCGGAAAAGGTACGACTTTTGAAGAGCGAGCGAGAAGACCGAGAGTTTTTGCTTTTCTTCTTCTCTCTTTCGACGCTACGAGAACGCGACTTTTTAAAGCGAGGAGGAAGCTGTGATGGATGACTCCTCTCTGTCATTCTCACGTGTAGGGATGGATCCAAACGCTTCAACCTCTTCTCTCTTTTTTTATTCTTTCTTTTGAATGCATTTGATGAGAGAGAAGAAGCGCATCGATATCATCATCCAAACGCGTTCTCTCACGCGAAGACATCATCGCAGCACTTCTTCGTCCACGATGAGTAGAAAGGAGTGGTCTCTTTCTTTTGTTGCAAAGTAGAAAAGAGAAAGAGAGAAACGAATCCTCTCTCTCCTCCGCGAAGGGAAAGGAGGAATCGTGATTTTGGGCGAAAACAAGAAGAAGAAGAAGAAAGGGCTTCCTTCCTCCAAAAAGGAGAGAAAAATGCGATGCTTATTTTACTAACGCGATTTTTCAAACTCTCTCTCTCTCTAATATATAATACTATTCAAAAACAGAACGAAGAGGAACAAGTAGAAGAAGAACAAGTAGCAGCAGAGGAAGAGCCAGAACAAGAGGAAGAAGCATCGTCTGAAGATATTGTGGTTAAAACTACGCCGTTCGACCCGAGGTTCCCGCAGCAAAATCAAGCGAAGCATTGCTACACGCGATACAACGAGTATCACAAGTGCGCGGCTGAAAAGGGAGAAGAAGAGTGCGCTTCTATGGCGAGATTGTACAGATCTATTTGTCCGGGAGAATGGGTGGAGAAATGGAACGAAGAACGCGACAATGGAACGTGGCCGGGACGCTATTAAACACACGCACTTGTATCTACGAAAAACTATATCATCATCATCATCATCATCAAAATTTTCTATATTATCGCATCCACCTCCCGCTGGAAATCCATTTCATTTGCATGTACGCTCTTTCGTAGAACGCTTCGAGAGAATCCAGCGCTGGTCGAACGTCTACGTGCATTGCTATCGGTCCAACCTCGAGAGAGGAAGAATCGCCCTTTCCTTGCGGAGGAACTTTGGCGTTGTAAAAATCTATGACGTACCGAACGTCTTCACCGTTTCTATCGATTATCCAATCGTGTCTATCAAAAGGTAACTTATACCCGAGCGCGTTCAATAATCTCGCTTTCGGGGAGTAATCTCTTGGTTTCCCCTTAAACCGCAAAAGAGAAACAGACGCGTTGTTTGTTTCTTCCTCGCCTGGATCTCCTCCTCCTCCTCCTCCTCCGCTAAGCGTCTTCGGATGAAACTCTTTCTCCCACTTTAGAATTTCTTGCCAACACCTCTCGTTGACGACGTTGTGAATTTTAACTACGTTGTCGATGTCTGTTTCCGGTGGTTGCCACCCTTTCCGTTTAATCGCTTCGTAAAACATCTTCGGCGAAGGATACGTCCAATTTTTTGTTCTGCTCTTTTCATCTTGTTGGTGTTTGGGAAGGTCCGTCGCGCGCTGAGAAATTGGAATCGAACTCGTCTCTCTCAGCTTACTCAGTTTCGAAATTCCCGACGAGGACGACGAGAATGAAGATCTCCTTCTCGTTTCCTCTATCTTTTTCCTTCTGTCGTCATCGTCCTCGTCGACGCCGTCGTCCAAATTCTTCGGCATAAAGTTCGCCTCCGAAGTCGTTGTTTTCCCGTTGTCTCGTTCTCGCGCAGAAGAAGAAGAAGAAGAAGAAGAAGAAGAAGAAGAAGAAGAACTGGCGACTTTGGCGAAAAGAGACGCCGCTCTTTGCTCCCTTCTTTCCAGAGACTCCTCTCCACGACGAGCTGGTTTAGAAGATTGGGCGCCCATGATGATGTATCTCTCCCCTTTAAAGGAAAATCTGAAGTGTGGGATTCTGTGTGTGTGTGTGTAACTAAAGCTCTTTTCTATAACTTTGTCTTTCTAATAAGTTTCTATTTTATCGAAGAGAACCAGCAGCAGTTTCTTTGAAACGAAACCCTTTTGAAACGAGACGACTTTGGTACCACGAGCAAGAAGACGCGGGAACGACCGACGACGACGACGGCTTCGAGGAGGATTTCAAGACGATCCTCGCGAAGACGTTTCCTTTTACGTTTTTGCGCGTTCCTCTCCTTTCTTCTTTTTCTTCTGCTTCGAACAGGCCGTTGAGATTTCTCTTCATCGCGAAGCGATTGCTCAGTTCTGCTCTCAGTGCGTTCTTTTCATCATCGCTCTCATCGTCATTATCAGCGGCGTCTTCGTGTTTTAAAAATATCCAAATCTTTTGCGAAGTGCGCGAGGGATTCGTTCGCAAGCCGGCGACGTGCGGCATCACCGCTCTCACTATTCTATTCGCCGCCGATTTCGTCTTCTTTTCGCTCTGTGCTTCTTCTTCTTCTCCTCCTTCTCCTCTCGTCGCACTATATCTCACGTCTTCTAAATCGATGATGTACGTTTCAACCGGTCGATTCACAGTCGCGCCAAAACACACCGCCACTCGCTTCACCGGTTGTCTCGACGCGAACTCTTCTTCGCTCAGAGACTCCATCAAGCGCTCAATTTGCGCAATCTGATTAAATAACTTCTTCTCCGATCTCTTGCTGCTCTTTCTTTTCCTCTTCTTCTTCGTTTTCTCCTTTGCATTCTCTTCGTTTGGATCCTCCTCTTCTTCTTCTTTTTGTTCTACTCTCCGCAGCGACACCAAATCTGCATACATGAGCGGAATTTGGTTTCTGTTGAAGAGCAGAAACTTAACAATCTCTCGACAAATGTGTGCGACTGTTCTCGCCGTCAGCAGCGCATCCTCCTCCTCGAAATTCGGAATCCGGAACGGTCCTATTTCCGAGAGCGTTTCTCTCCCGTCGCTCTTTTTGCGCTTCTTCTTCTTTTTCTCTTCTTCTCCTTTTCCTTCTCGCTGTTGTTGTCCTCGTTTCTCCGTCGTGCTCGTTGATGTTTTTCTTCTTTTCATCTGAACTCCTTTTCGCTTTTGCTCGTCATCGTGTCGTCGTCAATAGTAGCGCTACACATTTTCTCTCTTCTTCTTCTTCTTTGTCTTCTTCGTCGTAACATCATCCTCATCATCATCCTCATCTGTCTCTCTCTCTCTCTCTGTCTCTCTCTCTCTCTCTCTCTCTTTGTAAAAAGTTTGATGTTGGGTTTGTTCGTTATAAAAAAGAGGGGAACAGAAGAGAGAAAAATTTGAAGAACAACACAAAACAGAACAACAACAAAAAACAGCAGAATTTTATTCTTCTTTATTCTTCACACAACAAACTGAATTAAGAGAGAGAATGCAAAGTGTCACTTCTCTTCTCACTACTCCTCGCGCTGCTTTGGTCGCATCAAATCATCCTCTTTCAAAGAAGAAGAGTTGTTGCAGTAAAAGCAATAAAAGCAGCAGCGGCGTGGGGGGTATTCGAAGACGACAAAGGACCACTCGGAGTCAATTCGTACATTTTAATGTGGCTGCGGTTGCCGCCGAAAACGAGGAGGGGGAGGATGAGGACGATGAAGAAATGTTCGAAATAGACGAGGGAGAGTTTATCGTGGAAGCGTTCGATACGGAGGAAGAATTATCCGCGGCGTTGTGCTTGGAAGTGTTTGAAAACGCGAAAGCGTGCATCGAAGACAGAGGCGCGTTCTCGTTAGCCATACCAGGCGGGAGCGTGGCGAAAGCTTTGAAAGGATTGTGCGAATTGGAGGACGAAGGTTTGGATTGGAGCAAAATGCACGTGTTTTTCGTCAACGAGAGACCGGAGGAACAAAAGTGCTATAATTTGGCGAGAACAACGTGGGTGGATGAATTCATCGCACAAGGGAAATTTAAATTGGAGAATTTACACAAAGTGATGGAAAACGCGGAGGATTTGGACGGAGTCGCCAAAGACTACGAGGCGCAAATGTTCGCGTTGGCCGAGGACGAAGTGTTGCCGAGAGACGAATACACGAAAGCGCCTGTGTTTGATTTGATTTTACTTGGGATGGGTGCCGATGGCCACGTGGGTTCTATTTATCCCAATTCTCCGCAAGCGAAAGACGAGAACATCTCCACGAACGTTTTCGCCGTGGACATGCCAGGGAAGCGAACGATTTCGATGAGTTTACACTTGATAAATCAAGCCGATCGCGTGGTCGTCGCGGCGACCGGCGCCGGGAAAGCCGAAACTGTAAAGAAAGCGTTGGAGGAAGATTTGGAGTTTGGTGAATTACCGGGAGCAATGGTGGACGCGTTTTCGACGATTTGGTTTTTGGATCTCGCCGCCGCTTCAAAGCTATCGAGCGTTCAGGACGACGAGTAGAAAGCGCTCGCTCGCGGTTTCGTCGTTGCTCGCGTTGCTCGTTTGCGTTGATTTCTATATACCAGTATATCATTACTCTACTTTATTATGTACCAGTGTTACTTTTTAATTTACAACAATCTTTCGCTTTCTTATTATACGCGGCGCTTTTTAAAATTGACCACTAATCGACGGCGCTTTATTCACCGCACCCATCATCGCGACAACTCTTTCTCTCAGTTGAGCGACGTCCCAATCCAAATCAGTAATCACGTGCTCGTAGATGTACCCAGCCTTGTCCAATTTGTATTCACTAATGCCGTCAAACTGCGCGACGTCGACTCCAATCGCCGCTCCGAGACGAATATGACCGCGTACGCTCCATCGCACGCGAATAGTTCGCTTCCCGGTCGTGCTTAATGGCGACCAAATTCTCGTCACTTTCACCGAACACGAACTGAATATGATGGCCGCAATCGTTCTGATGACTTTGAAAACTCTTTTATAATGATTCAAACCTCTGGCCATGACGTATCCTCCGTCTCCGCCGATCAAGCTGTCTGGATCTCGGTTTCGTCCAAAAGTACACGTCGCGTCGACTAATCCAACGTCTTCCCTGAATATCGAAAACCGTGGTTCTTTTGATAGAAAAAACGGATAGTCTTCGCGCAAGGTACGAATGGCTTCGCCCGACTGCGCGTAGAACTCGTCGTCTGGTTCTTTTTTGTTCTGGTTGCTCGATCTATCGCCGTTATCCGAGGACGATGCCGAGCGTCGCCCTCCGCTTTCGTTCGATTCTGGAGCCGAAACTACCGGGAGACAAATCAAAGGCGTCGTCAATGGGTTCATTGTCGTCGTCATTGCCGCTGCTGCTCCGCTACTCTTCGTACTGCTATTATTCCACGCTTTCCACGAGTGCGTATCTCGCTCCCTCTGTCGTCTCATGTTCTCTCGGTCCGTTTCTTCGTCGTCAATTTTCAAATCCAATGTCGCGCGTACGCCTTTACCGCCACCTCTGCAGCTTGGGCATATCGTTCGACACGTATAGTTGCACGTCCCGCACCCCTCTCCGTCGTTTGACCACTTTGTGCACGCGCACGTCGCGTATCCAGTCCCTTCGCACGTGGGGCAATCTTCCCGTCCTGACCCGAAAAAGTTCTTCGTTTGTCCGTTAGGAGATTTGTTGCTTCCCCCGACTAACGCTTTGATGCGGTCCCGAAAGAGAAAGGCACCCGCGGCGACGGCGGAAAGCGCGCCTTGTTCAACCAGCCACTGGGCACTCCCGAACGACGGTAACGAAGAATACACTTTCAAACTGTTCTTTCGACGACGTCCACCAGAGAGACGATGTTGTTGGTATTGTAATTTGCTCTCGTTAAAGTTGTTGACTTTATTCTCAGAAAGCCTCCTCTGAAAACTTCCATTTTGGGAAGAAAAAGAACACGACGCCGTTCGGTGCGAATTCGAGCGGTGCAAACACCGCGTCGTTGGTGTCGTCGATTCGGACGAGGAATTATTTTTCCTTCTTCGATTATTCGCAGGACTCAAACGTGCGACAACTGATGACGCGACTGGAACACCACACAAAGACTCCATTATTTGTGCACACAAATATCTTCTTCGCGCGGACTCTTTTTTTTAAGAGTCGGTTGTTTGCCCGAACGCAGAGTATATGTGGTGCGTGTGTTTATGCGCGCGAATACTATAATGAAGATGACGAGAGTGAGTGTGACGCTTCTTTTTTCTGACAAAAAATCTGAGGAGGAGGAGAAAGGCGCTGTTGAATGGATTTTGCTTCATGCAAAAAAATTTTTAAAAGCTCTGCTTCACAAAATGCAAAAAAAAAGCCATGCACCCAAAAAAAAGAGGTTTTTGGCGACGTTTCGGAGTTTATCTTTTTTCCGCGCCAGACGAAAGGGCAGATAAAAATGCCTTTTTTGTGTTCGGATTTTAATAATACATTTCACGAGACGACGAGGATGAGAAAAGGTTTTAGATCTGAGAGAAGAAGAAGATAATAATCTACTAATGAAAGAGAAGATACCACGGGGGAGACGGAGATCGTCGCGAAATGGCGCGTCGTTCGGTCCTGCGCGAAAGAAGAAGAAGAAGATGCATCTTCTTTCGTGTTTTTTTTGCGTCACATCGTGGGTGCATGTGTTCACTTCTCTCGCGACCCTTGGGGAAGAAGTTCTCGACGCTTCAACGTGTCCGATCAGCAACGGTACAGGCGACCAAGGGTACGCGGATACCTATCGTGGCTGGTACGACGCGAGTGGGTGCGGTATTTGCCAAGATTACTGCAGATGGGTTGGAGATTCAGGTTCTGGTGGCGACCCGAGCGTGAGAACGTCCTCTGGTGATTCGTTTTGGTCGTGCAGAAAAGCGGGCGGGAAAGCGTCTAATCCGGGTACGAATCAAAAAGATTTTTGTCCGGATCCATCCAACACGAACATTCGAAGTGTTGGCGGTTGCGGTACCGATGATTACTCCGCGAAAGGCTATTACGGCGACACTTTCACCTTTGAAAAGTGTTCAGGGCAAGGCGTTGAACTGAACCCAACACAGACGACGTCTACGGAGGAAGAGACGCAGCCTCGCGTCTCTGGATTAGTCGGGATTCAAAGAGGCCCAAAACGTACAGAGTATGCGAACGGCATTTTTAACGTAAACACGGGAGGGAAGAACGGTAAAGAGTTACAAATCAATTCGCATCGTGTCAAAACGAGCGCTGATTACCAATTTTGGGAAGACGTGCAGTGTCGAGAGACGTTATACATCGGAAACGACGAGGAAGGCAACAAAATCGAGGTTGGCGAACGATTGGAAACTATCTTTGCGAAAATGGAGAGTTTGACGAAAGAATTCTTAGACGAAAATGCGATCCTTCGAGCGGAGAACGCAAACCTCCGCGCGTCGTTCAACGCGTTGTACGCCAAGGTTGACACGGTATTTCAGCCACCAAATCCGCCGCCTCCTCCTCCGTCGCCTCCTCCTCCGTCGCCTGCTCCTCCGCCGCCACCGAGTCCGATGCCTCCTCCTCCGTCGCCTCCTCCTCCGTCGCCTCCTCCTCCGTCGCCTGCTCCTCCACCGCCACCGAGTCCGATGCCTCCTCCTCCACCGCCTTCTCCTCCGTCGCCTCCTCCTCCCCCTTCACCACTGAGTTTGAAGCAGAAATACGACCACTGCATGAGTGCCTCATATAGTAGAAGAAGTAAAGGGAGTTTTACAGGAATAACGTGCGATGGTGCGACGTCTATGATTTCATCGGATCCAACGGAGTGCTTTCAGACGTGTTCGGAATGTGACGATTGCGTGAGTATCAATTACCGCACATCAAACGGCGAGTGTATTTGGGCGTCTTCAGGATCATGGGGTGATAGCTACGGGGGGGATTCATCCTTTGAGTGGTATCGAAGTTGTGGATCAATTTCTGATAGTGACTTTGCGACGCACGTCACAGGGTGTCTCGCGGAAGCACCTATCGACGGTTTGTGTAAAGAGTATAGCGGCAAAAATTTCCCTGATTCGACTACTAACTACATCGGAATGATGCCATACTGGGACGTTTCTGCGGTGACTAACATGAATGGTGCGTTTGAAAATCAGGGATCCTTCAACGCCGATATATCTAGCTGGGACGTTTCAAGCGTGACGACCATGGAAATGATGTTCAAAGGAGCACTGGATTTTACTCAAGAACTTTCTGGTTGGAGCATCGGTTCTGCCACGAGCACAACCGACATGTTCCTTGGTGCGACAGCATTTCAGGCAACGTACGCGTGCACGAGCGCAGACGACGGGCCTCCGAACTCGTGCAACTGACGACGAGGTTGATTCCATGCGACGACGCGTGCGGTGGTTGGTGTCTCTCCGAAATGCCTCTTTTTGTGTTGTGAGGAGCATTTTTCTCCACTTTTTTCCTCTCCAGTTGTATAAAATGAAACGCAGCTTACGTCTTGTATATATAGTACTCACACAATAAACAGTCTGATAAGAATAAAGGACAAAGGGACTTGTTACTCGTCGTCTGAATCGTCGTCTGTTTCTTTCATTGTTCCTCGGAATAGAGGGAATACTACTAAAAATACTACCCTGATGATGGGGAGCAGCAGTCTGTTCTTCGTCGCAAAATCCTCTTCCCCTTCCTCTGAAAAGGTTGAGATGAAGACGAAGAAAGCGATGAAGCTTTCGAGTCACAGTACTCGCAGCACACGACGGAACTTCGGGGACCTGTCGTTGCATCGAGAAGAAGGAAAAGAAGAGAGAGACAATCATGATAATCGTTTGAAGTCGTCGTCGTTGTGGCAATTGCATCAAAAGCACCAAAAGTGGTCTTCAACTGTTTTCGTCTCCTCGTGGTGTTTCGTCGCGTGCGTTTTGCTTCCCATGCACTTTTCTCCTCCTTCTCCGGCGACGGCATCGACGATGACGATGGAAGAAGACTCAAACATTAGCAGCATGAACAACGGCAAAGCGCTTTTTAAAGGCGCCGGAGGATGCATCGGATGCCACGCCGCCGGTGGAAATATCGTAGAAGCTGGCAAAACGCTCTCGCTTCAAGACTTGCGAAAGAACGGCGCGAACGGTAAAGAAGACGTGGCGGAAGTGATATCGTTGGGGAAGAATAAAATGCCCGGTTACGGGGAAAACTGCGTCGGGAAAGGTAAGTGCACGTTCGCGAAACGACTGACTGAGAAAGAAATAGACGATTTGAGCGCGTTCGTCTGGAACGTCGCCAACGACGAAAGCGAGTCGTCCTGGGCGAAAGCGCTCGAATGAGCAAAAAATCGAGTCCGCTTTTTTATATGAACGCGACGCGTGTGTGTGCATACAAATACCCATCATCGTAATCATCATCATCATCATCTTTTGTTGTTTATTACTATCAAATCGTAACAACCAACAGCTTTTTCTTTTCTCTTCTTCTTTTTCTCATCCTCCCTTCTCGCGGCACAAAAAATAAAAATCAACGCTCGGTGCTTCTTTATAAAAGAAGAGAGTAGCGTTACGCGGAAGAAGAAGACGAGAAGAAGTCGAGAAGAAGAAGTCAAGAAGAAGAAGTCAAGGAGAAGGAGGTGAATAGTTTGAACAGCAGCAAATATACAGAGTATTAGTAATAGCATAATATCACTCACTTTTGTGCTGAAGAAAGAATTTGGATTTGGGAGGACGCGGAAGAAAAACGAGAAACGATGCGCTTTTCATCAAAGAAGGAGAAGAAGAAGACAAACGATAACAACAACAAAGATATAAATGACGACGTAAACGACAGAGCAGTAAACGAAGAAAACGTGCCGTTATTGCTCAAACCAATCATGAAGAATAAGAATCGCGCGCACACGTGGACGTTTTTTGCGATTTTATTTCTCGTCGCCCCGTTGGTGGCGTTGAGTCGAGTCGGGCACCCTTGGCTCTTATTGCGAGTGTATAAGATGCACTTGAAAAACATGGAGATTTTAAAAGAAGCCGCGCTCTCGTGGTGCTCCATGCCGGGGTGCTACTCCAATCCGGAGAACTTTGACGAGGAGATGATTGCAACAACGAAGAACGAGAAAAAGGAGGAAGGTCAACTGTTGCCGAGCTTCGTGCACGTGCCGAAAGCGGGCGGGACGCTGGTAGAGAGCGCGGTGGGAAGCGTAGGCGGGAGAATAGGCGCGTGTAACGAGAAGAGACCGTACGAAATTGCGCCGGGATGGGATAAAGAAGTCGCGCCGTGGCACGCTCAACCGAAGAAGTTAGTGCAAGATAGTTTTGCTATTTGTAGGAATCCGTTCGATAGGTTTCAGTCGCAGTTTTTATACGACCCTCGTTGGGCGAAAGTCTCCAATCGGGCGGAGTTCCCGCACAATCAGAAAAAGACGTGCGAAGCGTTCGGTAAATGGGCCACGGATAAGATGGAGAATTGGGCAAACGTGGACGATAGATTGCAGTGTTATAAGAGGACGAAATTTGATTCGAAAGGTATAGATGCGTGCGATGAAACGTTTACGGATGACGACGACGAGAGCGAATTTTTCGCCGGCGAGGAGGCCAAGGACGAAGAACCAGTCACGTCGCAGAATTCGCACGATTATCCACAAGTAGTCTTAGCGAACAAAGTAGAAAAGTTGTTCAGTTTCGAGAAGTGTTTTGGCAACGCGAAAGGTTTTTGCCCGGATCCTCGCGTGGAAGGTTTGGAGAAGCAAAAGTATTTAGAGGAAACGGAGGAGTTTCCGTCGGAGTCCAGAAAGGGATCGTTTTCCACGTCTTTTTTCCGTCGAAACTTTGGCGAATTAGTAAACGAGAACAAGAAGATGCAACCCAACTTGATTTCGTTTTTGCAGAAGCGGTTTTCGGATAAAATCGAATTGCCCGACGTGAGCGAAGAAAACGATATCGCTTCCGCTGAAGTTCGAAAGTGTTGGAGAAACAACCCGGACTTGCCGGCGAAGACAATCGCGGATTTTCTGGACACGTACGAGGCAGATTTTAGAGTGTTGGGATACCCGATTGATATTCCTGAGGTTGTCGACAAGGAAGGCGAAGCGTCTCTCGGGTCCGAGGAGTCTCTCCAAGATGATAACGAGTGGCAAGCGAGTGCCATCAAAGCGGAATATTATCCCAAATGCCCGCCTCCGGACGAAGAGGACGAAGAGAACGAGAAAGACGCGGCGATGGGTAAAAGCGAGCAGGACAGTTCCGCAATTCTCTTTGGCAATGCTCTGAGACATCGGTACTCGAGTAAAGGATCGTCCGAATCGAATTAAGCATATTTTGATGATGATAAGTATAGAAACCAAATAGAAACCAAATAGAAATTTGTATAATATTGATCAAGCGTTGCGAACATGTAGTTAAAAAAACAAGGCAATATACGAACTTTACAACGTTGTCTTTTTCATAATCGGGCATTTTCCGCCGCTCTCAGCGCTTCTTTCAGCGCGTTCGATAGCATTTCACCTTCTTCTTCGCTGCACGCAAACTTCAACTCTGACCTTCTTTTCAAGCCATCGCTATCTTCTTCTGCAAAGTGCCAGCGGTTTTCCAACCGCGTTCGGTACTCGCTCGAGTTTTTCTCCGCGACGACGGCGTCCACTCTCACCTCGCACGATTCCAAACGTTTTATTCCGCGACTCGTTCCTCCACTACCATCTACCCTGCCTTCGTCTTCTTCAATTTCTTCGAGTATATTTTGAACACCTTTCACGAAAGGGTATACACCGTCCACGAGAGCGTCAGATGTCCTCGTCAGAAGATTTTTTCCTTCATCTCCTTCTTCTTCTTCTTCTTTTGCTTCTGACGAGAAGAAAATCTCCTCCTTCAAAGTCCGCTCTAACTCGTCTCTTTGCACGTTTAACCTCGCCGTTTCGATTAAAATCATCCTAACGCCGTCTTCTATGATCGTTTCCTCCTCGGTGTTGTTCGAAATGTTGTTCTCCTTTTTCTTTTCTTCGTCAAAAACGCGGGAGACGCGTTCGCACGATTCGACGACGAACTGGTGAAACGATTTTGGACTTTTCGACAAGCACGCGCGCACGAACCCTTCTCGGTCGCTCAATTCCATAATGAAGACGTAAACGAAAACGACGATGATGATGGAGGTATAATACTCTTTGCGTTCACGTTTATTTTCTCCGTCTCCTTCTTCTTACGGTAAAAAATAGTATCGTCTTTCGAGAAAAAGTTTTGAAGAAGAGTGTGCTTGGTGTTCTCACATTCTATAGGACAAACTCGAATTTGCCCTGTTAAAAATTGAGTATTCAACTATTTCTACTGACTACTACTACGACTACGTGTTAGAACAACAACAAAAAGAGACACATCATCATTCATCATCGTTATCCAGAATTTCTCGATCTTCGATTCTGTCGTGCGCGCATTCTCTTCCCTTGCTCGATATCGGCTCGCGCGAGTCTCTCGATTTCCTTTTTCCTCGCCGCGGTTATTCTATTTTTACTCATCAGTTTGGCGTCGACCATTTTCTTATTCTCACTGATTACTTTACTCGTGCCTTTCTTGTGGTGAAACGAAGGATACATGGAGTAGAGCAAGAGATTATTCCGTAACTCGTTCGCTTTGCGTTTGGTCTTTGCGATGCCAGAGTGAGTGCCAGAAAATTTTGAGTCGCCGACGCCGTGTTTAAATTTCGAATCGTATAAACCAACAGAACGTCCTAACCTCCACATGCGAATAGATAACTCGAAATCCAAGCCAATGCCGGGTTGTCCTGGACAGGAAAAGTTGTGATTAAAACCACCAACTTCAGCAAACAACGATCGTCTCGTAATCATCGGAGCTAAGTTTACTTTATAGGCAAACATAAAGTCAACGTTAACGGAGACATCCTTGAATAAAATATCTTTCGTTCGTTTCGCGCGGTCCTTCTCTGGCTCGGCGCCGTACTTAGAACCATCGTTTTGATTTTGCTGAGGTATCATCTTCGTTCCGTCATCTAAGCGACCTCTGTATCCACCTAGTAAGCCCAGTTTGGGATACTTCTTGAATAATGAAATCGCTTTCGAGAGCCAAGCGTCTCCTTTAGGCATGTAATCATCGTCTTGAATCAAAGCTACAATTTCCGCAGACGCCATCAGAGCTAACCGATTATACGCGCGAATCTCGTGCACGTCGTTCGGCATCGCCAAAATGAACGAGTTTTTCTTCGGCTGCTTTTTGGAGAACTTTGAAAATGCGGCAAGCTCCGTGCGCGAATCGTCGTTGATAATAATCTCCACCGGTAATGAAAGCGTTTCCAAAGATTCTAAAAGTTTCTTCACACCAGCTTTTCTGTTGAAATACTGCATGACTAACGTTGCAACCGGGAATTCTCGCGTTGCAGAAGACTTGCATTGTCTCAGGATGGACTTTGGTGGATCTCCTTTTGCCGTAACGTCTGGAGGAAAACAGTTACCGACGACGGTTGGACTGTCGAAAGGCTTCCATCTTTTTGAACGCACGCGTTCGACGCGCATCTCAGCCTCGATGATATCATCCGAAGTTAATCCAGGCACGAGAAATGGCCACATTCCATCCGCGCTCTTATCCCACGGCATATCGTATCGTTTTTTAGGATAAATTTCCGTCTTTGCGAAATTTGCATAGGCACTAATTTTGTTCCCTTTCTTTGCGCTACTCGCCCGAGAGAAAAAAGATGCGGTCTTGGAAACCTCAGGAATACCAAAAGCAGCGCTCTTAAAACCACCTCTCCAGAGACGAATGGACATCTCGCGCAAAGTTTCATCGAAAAGAACATCTCCTGAGCATGTTCCCCACTCTTCAAAACCACCAATCTGGTGTAAAGCATTCGGACGAACAAAAATAGGCGTCGCGTAGCGAAGATGATCTTTCCCGAGCTCGTCCACGGTGGATGTCGCAATTTCTTCTTTGTCTTCTTCTTCTTCTTCTTCTTCCTCCGACGCGAAATTTTTCGCTTTTTGCTGTTGCTGCTCAAGCACTGGCTGCCTTCGGCGCCCATCGAAAAATGCCAAGTTTGGTTTAGCCGACGAGCTCGGAGGTTTTATTTGTACCGCCTGTTCGTTCTGAGTAGCAGAAGAGGAATACTCGGCGTTTTGCGGCGTCACCATCGCGAGATGCTCGTCTCTCTTGAGCAACTTCAACGCTTCGTTCGCCCATGCGACGATATTCCGTACCCTCGCATCTAAATCTGTATTACTATTGCCATCCCTGCTGCTATCACTACCGCTATTACCGCTACTCATTCCGTCGCGATGGAGAAAATCTTCCTCTCTCAAGAGTAACGCGAATTCTGCTCTCGTCCCTCGCATCATCTTGTTGAATACACGCGCATTCCCGTTCCTATGCTTCGACGCGAACATCCAATCGTTCGCCCTCGATGTCATTTTTAAAGCATTTTTTGAAAACGGTTTGTTCTGGTTCTCCAACAGATGACTCGAGACGATATCGCCGTCTAAGAAAACAATCAGCTCGCTCGCCTTCAACTTCTTTTGTACTTGATCCCTAACTTTTGCAACGATAGCCTCTACTGCTCCTTGATCACGAGCGAACTTGTTGTCCTTATCGCTTAAAACGAGTCCTATGCTCACCTCCGGCAGTTCGACGTATTTTTGTCGGCATGCTCTCTGAGTGATTGCGCTCACCGCTTTCGGCGCATCCACGATGGACTCCCTCGCGACGAGTATCGGTTTACACGGCGGATTGATGGACATTTTCCTCGTCGTCGAGCTCAAAATCGCTCGCTTCCCAAGCTCTTTACTCCGCATCATCACTTTCACCGCCGCTTGTTTCTTCCACTTTGCTGCTTTATTCCAAGCGTCGTTTTCTTTCTTCCCCAACTCTCTCACCTCGTTCTGGTATCTTTGCGACAGGTGCGCGTTCCGCGTTATCTCAATCTTGAACGAATCGTTTTCTACTTTTATCGCATCGTCCATGACACCATCGGAGTCAGTTTCCTCATCACTCGTCGTCGCTTTGTCGTCTCCTCCTTCGTTATCGTTATCATTCTCGTCGTTATCATTCAATAAGAGCTGCGCCAACGCATCCGCGTTGTGCGTTTTCGTAGACGTCGCGTCCAACAACATCAACTTTTTCGCTGCTCGATTTTGCAAAGTCCATCCCGAGGAGGAGGATGAGATGAAGGATAACGATGATGATACCAGCGACGACGACGACGACGACGACGAGAAGTAGATGAACAGAAGAACAATAATACTCATCAGAGCGAAAGCGAGTCGTGCGCTGGTGGTGGTGTGTACACTTTTCTTCGTCGTCCGAAAACTTTTCATCATCATCGCGTGACAACGCGATGAAGAAGTTCCTCCTTTGCCGCCATCCTTTGTGTCCTCCTCTTCCTCCAAATCCGCCGCCGCTGGTCGCAGCACCCCGTCTTTCCCAGAAGAATTAATAAAGGTGGTGGTGGTCATCTCTCTGAAATCGTTTCAACTCTCTCTCTCATCACTCTCTCCATCCTATTATATCTTCCCATTTGTTTCTTTCTCCTTTCTCCTGTGTTGTCGAAATGAAACCCCCCAAAGCGAAAAAAAAGCAAAGTGAAAAGCGAAAAAAAAAGGCAGAAAGAAAAAAAAGAACACCAACAACAACGAAAAAACCGCCAGACAGAGAAAAAGAGGGCGCTTTGAACAAAAAATCAAAAAATCTTCTCTGAAAAAGCAATCTTCTGGCGAAAAAAAGGGGGAGTATTAGTATTAAGAGAGGACGAGATAGCTGCATAAAGAATTCCCTTCCCTTCCGAAGAAGAAGTTATAGAAGAAGTGAAAGAAGAAGAATCTATCTCATAAAGATGGCGAACGACGATGCGCGCCACGCGGCGCTGATGCAGATCATCCAAAACGGCTACAGCTCGTCCGCGATCGAAGACACGTATTTCAATCTAATGGATTACGAAACCTTCACGGGGTTACCTCGGAACGATGCCTCTGGCTCGGAACCGGCGTATTTGTCCGCGAGCGATTTGAGCACGCAATACCTGGAAACGCTGGTCACGCCAGCCATTCCGGGGATTGCCATCGCCTCTTTATTGTTCATCGTGTGCTTTTTGGTGGTGTTCTTGCGCGTGTGCACGAAATGCTGCGCCATGTGCTGCCCCGGGAGTTGCTGGGACGAGAAGTGTTTCAGACCCAAGGAGTACACCTCGAGACAGCTGAAAATTACAAAGTGGGCGATGCTGGTCTTTTGCATCATCGGAGGCATCGGGTGCGTTTTGGTCTTCTCTCAAGGAACGGAAGTGTCCAAAGGAGTCACTGATTTCGGAGACGAACTCGTCAACACGACGAAGTCGCTCGAGGTGATCATCAACGATTGGTACGCCGCGCTCGTCCAGGCGTCCCAAGAAGGGTCGGAAGATCTCGCCGATTTGCAATCGAGCAGCGTCGACATCTCATCGTCCGTGGTTGATTTTAATGATCAAATCAAAGGTGTCGCGGAGAAAATTGAATTGTCTTTCATGGTCGTCGCGGCTATCGTTTTCATCGTAGCTATCATCGCGACGGGTTTGGTATGCCTCGGCTGGTCGACCATGTTGATGTTGTTCTTTTTCACTTTGTCTTTGGTCATGATCGTGTGCTGGATCGTCTTTGGCGCTCTTGGTACCATCGGAACTTTGATCGACGACATCGCCCTTGGTTTTGATGCCTTTGCCATGGATGCAAACATTCAAAACGCGTTTCCGACCGGTTCGTCTCTTTGCCCGAGTCGATACAACTCCGCCTCGAGCGTCAACGAAGATTTACGTTCCACGTACTACGACATCATCAACGAGATACAACCGAAAGCGGCGGATCCTGCAATCTGCCCCACCTGCAGTCCAGTGTCTCAAATTTACAACAAGGTATCCGTGGATGATTATTGCAACTGGTATAAAAGTCAAAATGATAAATCCGATCTCTACTACGCCGATCCGGTCTGCAGAAATCACTACTTGGACGTACAAAAATACGGCGGTTGGGCGTACATTCCAAAAACCGTGGATACCGGGAAAATCGACCCAACTGCGGGTGGTGGACAATACACGAAATGTGATTTTACCACCGCGCAAATTGCTGGCGGGGCGACATGCGGCCAAAACCAGGTCGCCTCTGATGCTTACGATGAATTCGTGGCGCTCTTCAACAACCTCGGGTACGTTCTGGCCGTTGAAGATTCCGTCGGCCAACTCATCACGTGCGACTTTGTTCAATCGGAAACCGCGGAAATCACCTCGACCTTACACACCGTCGTTGATGCGCTCAAAGTTCTCTGGGGTGGCTTCCTCATGCTCGGCATGTCTTATTTCGTCATGTGGGTAATCCTCTTAGTCGCGATCTCGCGAATCGCGAACCCGCAACTCAACGTGGATTCGGGCGAATACGACCCTCAATGGGCGGAAAAACTCTCCATGCCGAGAAGATAAAAGCATCATCATTCATCGCCGTGAGAAGTGAGAAAAGCAGCGCTGATACTAATGAGTATGAAAATATATAATACATGACGCGCTTCGTTTTAATAATATTAAGAAGTAATAATTTTTGATCATGATATTCGATGAAACGGTTCTCGTTTTCGTCAACTAATTTTTAGCCACAAAACGCTTGAAAACTCATCTCAAAAAAAGATAAAAAGAAGAAGAAATCGTTATTTTTCTACTTCTTATTCTCGCGTCTCATCTTAATATCATGGGGTACGCGGGATACGCTCCCGGACACTCCGTCCAAGAACTCACCGAGGTACTACTATTACTAGCAGTGCAGCTTTATTTACTTTCTTCTTCTCTCTCTCTTTCTTTCTTTCTTCTGTTATCTCTCTTTCGTCGTTTCGAGAAAAATCGGTCTTCTCGCGTCATCTCTTCTCGAAACGACACGGACCCATTCATCTGACGCTCACGATGAATATCATCACTATCATCATCGTAACAAAACAAAACATGAAAACAGAAACAAAAAGCGTTACGTCAGGTGGAATCCGTGGAGTGCTTGGAAATGATTGAAAAGTTGTTCAAAAACTGCGCACAAAATCCATCGGAGAAGAAATATCGAAAAGTAAAGTTTGAAACCAACGCGAAAATCAAAGCCGCGTTCGAGAGCGGGAAATCGACGACGAGTAATGAGAGTGCGGTGCAATGTTTTTTAACCCACGGGTGGGTGCTCGAAGAAGGAGAGATGAATGAGAGAGTGTTGAAACTCCCCGAAGCGGTTCAACAAACTTTTCAGGACGTGAGAGAGGTGACGGAAAGAAAAGAAACGTTGCAGAAAGAGTTGCAAGCGGCGTTTCGGCGAAGGGTTGCCGCGCGGTCGAAAGCAGCGGGAGCGTCGAGCGGCGGCTGTTGCTCGGCGAAAGAAGCTCTGTTGAAACAGTTGGAAGCGGATAAATTAGAACGCGCGGCAAAAGGACCGGTGACCACGGGGAGTAAAAGAGTGGACGGCGCCTTGGGCAACGGCGGCTTTTCGACGCCGCAAGACGCCGGGTGTTGCGGTTCCGCGTGAGGATAAGCGCGCTTTGCGATTTTTTTCACGCGACGATGTGAAAACGCAAAGCGAAGAAGAAGAGAGAGAGAGTGGAGAGACACATAGTTCTCGCGGAAGAAGATTTTATTCTTCTTAATGTGACGCCGCGCGCGGGAAAATTTTCGTTTTAAAATACGAACCCGCCGAGAGATTTAATATATTAAAAAGGCTGATAAATCCGCGAGAACGAGAACAAAAACGACGAACATTACTACTGCATCGAACAAATGTGTGTGTGTGTCTGTGTGTTTCTGTGTTTAAAGAGAGGAAGGAAAGGAGGTTCTCTTTGTATTACTTTTTTTTAGCAGCAAAATGTAAAATTTTCTATATACTTTTATGAAAACAAACGAACAGACAAGTCTTTCCACATTAGTCGTACACACTTAACACTTACACACTATAGTAGTTTAATAAAGATAGATCATAGAAGAGCACACACACAAATAAATACTATAAAATGCCTGCGATTGATATCATCATCGGTCCGGCTATCCAAATGGCCGAAGCGGCGTCTTTAGGCATGCCTTTCGAAGTCTGGAAAACACGAATGGGAAGACACCGAACGGAAGGAACTGTGGAGGCGTTGAAAAACGTGTACAAATCCGGAGGCGGAATACACGCGTTTTGGAGAGGCACGTCGGCGAAAATGGTCGAAAGTGGGACGAAAGGCGCGATATTGATGTACGCGAAAGAGGGAATAAACGAGAGTTTGTTGAAAAACGACGTGGATCCAGGCGTCGCCGGGGTTCTCGCCGGCGCCGGTGGAGGGATCGCGCAAGTTTCCGTCATGGGTCCGTGCACGTATTTAGTCACCGGCGCGGTGAACGATCCGTCCGGGAAATCGAGCGTGGAGAGAATAAAAGAAACGTACGCGAGATCTGGAGTGAAAGGGTTTTACCCGGGAGGAACCGCCATCGCGTTTCGACAGGCGACGAACTGGGCCAGTCGTCAAGGTTTCACCGAAATCGTTCGCGAGAAAGCGAAGGCGGTTTGGTACCCGGACGTCGATTCGAAAGAAGTGAAGATGACGAAAGGACAAGAAGTTATATGCGGGGTAATTGGCGGGACGATGGCGTGTTGGAACCATCCGTTTGAAGTCGCTCGAATAGAAGCGCAAACCAGAGGGAGTTTGGGACAAGAAACCGGGAGCATGGTGAGCGTGATGAAGGACATCGTCAAAGAGAACGGCGTCGGCGGGTTGTTTCGCGGGATCGTTCCAAGAGTCGGTTTAGGCATTTGGCAGACGCTGTTTATGGTCACAGGGGCGAAGATTTTGAAAGATGAGTTGAAGGAGAGAGGGCTGTTAGAAAGCTCGGGCGGCGGCGGCGGACATTAGTGATGATGAAAACGATAACGATGAAGAAGAAGTTGATGACGCGTAGACAGGCAATATAAACAGGCAAAATAAAATACACATATAACAATACACAGCGAAGTAACAACAACGGATTTAAACGCGAACTCACACCCTCTTCCTACGTCACATAAATGCGCCGCACTCCTCGCCTTCGTTCACCGTTCTCGCCAAAGCTTTCAAGCAGCTCTCCTCTCCTTTCACTCTGTTCAAGATTGTTCCGCACGGAAGTTCCACGTTCGGTCCCATCCCACATTCCGAGAGGCACTTCACCGCGGTGACTTTTAAATCAAACTTTTCTCCTCGCGCTTCCAGAAACTCGAGCGTTTTTTGGGACCCCAATCGTCTGCACTCTTTCTTCGTGCACACTTTAATTTCCCGCATCACCGTTTGTTGTTCGCATCGAATAATTCTCGTCGTCGTCCTATTCTTACTCGTCGCCGCTTTTCGTCGTGACGACGATGATGACAAAACGCGTCTCAAAGAAGAAGACCGAGAAGAAGTAGAAGAATGAGTAGTATTAATACTACTATTGAAAGTAAAACTCGTTTTAACGAAGAACATTTGACCCCCCTCTGAAGCGTACAAAGAAATGGAAAATCTTTAGAAAAGTTCGTTACAAAACAAACACACTTACACTCGTCTCCCCTGTTGGTCTCTCTCTCTCTCTCTCTCTCTCTCTCTCTCTCTCTCTCTCTCTCTTCACCGTCCTTGTGTG
>Ga0255755_1000702_pt1 | contig 34259 bp, 42 predicted proteins | sample 011ome_18_FD_179955 | JGI IMG/M metagenome (GOLD analysis project Ga0255755, IMG submission 179955) | Coastal salt marsh microbial communities from the Groves Creek Marsh, Skidaway Island, Georgia - 011501BT metaG (version 2) | ecosystem: Environmental > Aquatic > Marine > Intertidal zone > Salt... | reverse complement strand
CTTATTAAGTATCATCTTCACCTCTGAATCTATATGCATTTTCAGAGCTATATCTTTTATATTCAAGATAATATCAGTTACATCTTCTCTAACTCCTGATATTGCTGAAAACTCGTGAAGAACACCATCAATTTTTACGGACGTAATCGCACTACCTTGAAGAGATGATAGAAGTATTCTTCTTAGTGTATTTCCTATTGTTAATCCGAAGCCTTTTTCAAGAGGTTCTACAGTTAGAACTGATATATTCTTTTCAGAATTGTACTCTTTTAATTCAATTTTATTTGGTTTAATTAACTCTTGCCAATTTTTTTCTATCACGGTATTACCCCTCAATGTTTTAAATTTAACGCGCTATCTATTGTTTATACTCGACGCTTCTTTGGAGGCCTACATCCATTATGAGGTATTGGAGTAACATCCTTTATTGATGTTATTGTAAAGCCTGTGGATTGTAGCGCGCGAAGTGCAGACTCCCTTCCTGTTCCAGGTCCTTTAACCATTACCTCAATGGTTGCCATGCCATGTTCCATAGCTTTCTTTGCAGCATCTTCAGCAGCCACTTGAGCTGCGTAAGGTGTTGATTTTCTCGATCCCTTAAAACCCATACCACCAGCAGACGACCATGATATTGCGTTACCTTGAGCGTCTGTAATTGTTATCATAGTATTATTGTATGTTGCATTAACATATGCAATACCAGATGAGATATTTTTCTTTTCTCGTCTTTTTACTCTTGTTTTATCTTTGGCCATGGATCCTCACTACTTCTTCTTGCCTGCTATTGGTTTCGCTGGACCTTTTCTTGTCCTTGCATTTGTATGTGTTCGTTGTCCTCTTACTGGAAGACCTCTTCTATGTCTTAGCCCCCTGTAGCAACCAAGATCCATCATTCCTTTAATATTCATTGCAACTTCACGACGCAAATCACCTTCAACAACATAATCATTATCAATTGTTTCCCTAATTGCTATAACTTCAGCATCAGTTAGTTGATTTACTCTTTTTGAGCTTTCAATATTCACCTTAGTGCATATTTCTTTTGCCTTCATTGGTCCAATACCATGTATTGATGTCAAAGCAATTTCAACTCGTTTATTCGTTGGAATATTAACTCCTGCTATCCTAGCCAATTTATATCTCCTTTTTTAAGATAAATATTTGATAAAAACATTTAGACATAATTATCATGCTTTTATATCAATATTTAATACCATTATCAATTACAATCGGTCCAAAAATTCTAGTGCTTCGTGTTGTTCTCTATCAATTTATCTATAAGCTTATTCACGGTGCTGATATCCTGCATTCCATCTATTTTATTTACAAAAAAATCTTTTTCATAAAATGCAATTATAGGCTTTGTTTCTTTATTATAGACATCTAATCTTTTTCTTAACACATCAGCATTGTCATCATCACGAACTGACTCACTTTCAGAAGCCCTTTTTGTTATACGCTCAAATAACTCTTCTTGATTCACAACCAATTCAATTAACAAATCGATGCTTAAATTGTTTTGAGAAAGCAGTGCGTTCAAACTCTCTGCCTGTGAGAGTGTTCTCGGGAACCCATCAAATATACGTCCTGGACTAGTTGCTGTCTCTTCAATCTTTTCTTTCATTATCTGCATAATTAATTCATTATTTACAAGCTTGCCACTTGCAAGTACATCTTTGACAACCTTCCCAGTAGGAGTATTGTTCTTTATTGCTTCTCTTAACATATCTCCAGTTGAAAGTTGAACATAGTCATATTTTTTAACAATGTACGTTGCCTGTGTGCCCTTTCCACACCCTGGTGGACCTAATAGAATCAGATTCATCTCTTTTTACCTCGAAGGTTAGCCTTCTTGATTAACCCTTCGTATTGATGTGCTAATAAGTGACTCTGTACTTGGGACACAGTATCCATGGTAACATTAACCACAATCAACAGAGACGTTCCACCGAAATAAAAAGGAATTGCTGCGTACGACATTAATATCTCTGGCAAAATACATATTGCAGCTAAATATGCTGCACCAACACACGTTATTCTCGTTAGAACATAATCTATATATTCTGCTGTTTTTTCACCAGGTCTAATACCCGGAATAAAACCACCTTGTCTTTTTAGATTATCGGCAGTATCTGACGGATTGAATACAATTGCTGTATAAAAGAAAGCGAAGAATACAATTAAAGATATATAGAAAGTTAGGTATAGTGGTGCCCCCCTCCCTAAATATGAACTTATTATATTTAGCCATTCTGGGCCCTGTCCCGTTGAAAAATTTGCAACCGTCATTGGCAGCAGCAGAAGGGAAGAAGCAAAAATTGGGGGAATAACACCGGCTGTATTTATCTTGAGAGGCAAGTGAGAACTATCACCTTCAATAATCTTATTGCCTTGTTGTCGACGTGGATATTGCACAATTAACCTTCGTTGAGCTCTTTCAACGTAAACGATAACAACAATAACTGCTATAGCCAGCAGTATCACAGCTAATATCAACCATGTAGATAGCGCTCCCTGTCTACCTAATTCGAGAGTATTTACCAGAGCAGAGGGTAGCTCGGCAACAATACCTGCAAATATTATTAATGAGATACCATTTCCGATACCTCTCGCAGTTACTTGTTCACCAATCCACATAAGAAAAACAACCCCGCCAACTAAGGTTATAACTGCTGACATACGAAAATAAAGACCAGGATCAATTACTATATCACCAGCCCCTTCCAAACCTATTGAAATACCCCAAGCCTGCAAAGCCGCCAGAAATACCGTACCGTATCTTGTATACTGATTTATTTGTTTTCGCCCTCTTTCACCCTCTTTTCTCATTTGTCCGAGAGCTGGTGAGACTGCTACTAAGAGTTGCATTATAATGGCAGCAGAAATATATGGCATGATGTTGAGAGCAAATATTGCCATTCGCCCAACAGCACCACCAGCAAACATATCAAACATACCAAGTATTCCACTTTGGTTTTGTTGAAATAAATCATTTAATGCACGCGTATTTATGCCCGGCAAAGGAATAAATGTACCCAATCGGTATATAAGCAGTGCGCCAAGAGTGAATAAAATTCTTTGCTTGAGATCTTTTGCTTTAGCAAAAGTTGAAAAATTTATATTTGACGCTAATTGTTCAGCTGCAGATGCCATAAATTACCACAATGATTATTTGTTTTTTGTCTTATTTTTCAGCAGAACCAATAATTGTAATCTTGCTACCTGATTCCTCTATTAATTTGATAGCCTTTTCTGAGGCACCAGTTACTTCAAATGCCACCTTAGATTTTAGATTACCTCTACCTAATATTTTAAGGCCATTTTTTTCTTTACTAATTAGTTTAGCCTTAAGTAAATTTTCTGTATTAATGACCTCTTTATTATTTATTTTACCATTATCGATAAAATATTGAATTCTGTCCAAATTAAAAATATTGTACTCTTTTGCAAAAATGTTATTGAAACCTCTCTTGGGAAGCCTACGATGTAATGGCATTTGCCCACCTTCAAAGCCCTTTATTGCAACACCAGAACGAGATTTTTGTCCTTTGACCCCTCTGCCAGCAGTTTTTCCTGTTCCTGAGCCAATTCCTCGACCAACTCTTTTTCGATCTTTTTTAGCACCGTTTACATCGGATAATTCGTTTAATCGCATGATAATAATCCTATTTTACTCAATTATTTCAACAAGATGTTTTACTTTTCTAACCATACCTCTTACAGAAGGCGTATCTTCTAGTTCTCTAACTCTACCTATTTTATTTAAACCAAGCCCAACTAGGGTTTGTTTTTGGTCAAATTTTCTACCTATAGAGCTACCAATTTGCTTTACTGTTATAGTTTTTGCTTTATTTGACATATTGCTATCCATCAACTTCAACATTTTGTTCTTTTCTTCTAGTGATGAGGTTGCTCACTTTAAGCCCTCTCCTCGAAGCAATCATTCTTGGACTTTGTTCATTTCTAAGAGCATTAAATGTTGCTCTAACCATGTTGTAAGGATTTGATGTGCCTTGCGACTTGGCAACAACATCTTGAACGCCTAATGCTTCAAATATTGCCCTCATTGGTCCACCAGCAATTATACCAGTACCAGAAGGTGCTGTTCTCAAAATGACTTTACCTGCGCCATGGTGCCCTTGTACATCATGATGGAGTGTCCTACCGTCTCTTAGTGGTACTTTAATCATCTCTCTTTTGGCATCGTCTGTTGCCTTTTTTATAGCTTCAGGCACTTCTTTTGCTTTACCATGTCCAAAACCAACTTTTCCCTTTTGGTCTCCAACCACAACTAATGCTGCAAAACCAAATCTTCGTCCACCTTTTACAACTTTTGCCACTCTATTGATGTGAACAAGACGATCAATCAGGTCATTATTTTCTTCTTTAGTCTTTACTTGTGATCTTGCCATACTTTACACTTCCTTAAAATTGCAGTCCATTTTCTCTAGCAGAGTCAGCGAGCGCTTTAACACGACCATGATATAGATAGCCACTCCTATCAAAAACAACCTTTTCAACACCAGCTTTAAGTGCTCTCTCCGCTATTAATTTACCAATATCCTTAGCTGCCTCTACATCAGAACCATTAGTTTTACGTATATCTTTTTCTAAGGTGGATGCTGATGCTAGAGTTTTTCCATTAACATCATCTATAACTTGAGCATATATATTTTTGGAAGACCTAAAAACGCTCAGTCTTGGTCTTTGATCTTTGTTTGTTTTCAAAGCTCTTCTTACTCTATTTTTTCTTTTTATTTTAATATCTAAATATGCCATGTTGAACTCTATTTTTTCTTGCCTTCTTTTCTAAATACGTATTCGTCCTTGTACCTAATACCCTTACCCTTATAAGGCTCAGGTGGTCTAAACCTTCGGATCTCAGCTGCTGTTTGTCCAACCTTTTGTTTATCTATACCTTCAATTGTTATTTCAGTAGGTTTAGAACACTTTATTTCAATTCCTACTGGAACCTCATATTTTACATCATGACTAAATCCAAGAGCAAGTTGAAGTGTATTACCTTGCACCTGCGCCCTATAGCCAACTCCTTGAATTTCAAGTGTTTTTATAAACCCTTCAGAAACACCTGCAACTAAGTTACTAATTAATGTCCTTGTTAACCCCCAAAAAGAACGTGCTTTTTTATCAGGACTTTTTGGAATCACATTAATTGAACTATCATTAATTTGCACATCAACATCATCAAAGAGTGTGGCAGATAATTCACCTTTAGGACCTGATACAGTAATAATACCATTAGTAATATTTGCTTTTACATTATCAGGTATATCTATTGCTTTTTTTCCAATTCTTGACATCTTTTCCTCATTTAGAATACTTTACAAAGTATTTCCCCACCTACATTAGCTTCTCTTGCGTTAACATCAGACATTACACCTTTTGAGGTGGATAATATGGATACACCTAAACCGTTGAATACACGAGGTAGTTCTGATACTGATGAATATACTCTTCGCCCAGGCTTTGATACTCTTTCCAATCTTTTAATCACAGAGTCTCCTTCATGATATTTAAGTTCAATCTCAAACATAGGAAATTGTCCCTCAATCTCTATTCTGGTATATCCTCTTATGTAACCTTCGTCCTGCAGCACTAATAATACGTTCTCCCTAAGCTTGGAAGCAGGCGTTAGAACGGTCGATTTTTTTCTTAAGAGTGCATTTCTTATTCTAGTTAGCATATCTGCTAATGGATCTGTCATCATTTTTACATCCTCACCAACTTGACTTTGTCATACCAGGTATTTGGCTTTCTGCGGTTAAGTCTCTAACTGCGATTCTGGACACTCCTAGTTTTCTATAATATCCACGTGGCCTACCGGTAATAGCGCATCTATTTCTATATCTTGTAGGAGCTGAATTCCTTGGAAGTTTTGCAAGTTTTACGGCAGCTTGAAAACGTTCTTCCATTGATAAAGTTTTATTTTTTGATAGCTCTTTAAGCGCAGTCCTCTTTGCAGAGTATTTTTTGCTCAAATTCCATCTTTTCTTATTTCTTTCTGTAATGCTTACCTTAGACATTTTTGCTCCTATTACTAATTCCTAAAAGGGAAATTGAACCCTGATAACAATACTTTTGCTTCTTCGTCTGTTTGTGCTGTTGTGCAAATGATTATATCCATACCCCTAATGACATCTACTTTGTCATAATTAATTTCTGGAAACACAATATGCTCCTTAATTCCCATTGCGTAATTACCATTACCATCAAAACTTTTTGAACTTATACCCCTAAAATCTCTTACTCTTGGTAGTGCTATTGTTATTAATCGATCAACAAAATCATACATCCTAGATTTTCTAAGCGTAACTTTTGTTCCTATCACCATTCCTTCTCTTAATTTGAAGTTAGCAATCGATTTTTTTGCTCTTGTAAAAACTGGTTTTTGTCCAGCAATAAGACCCAATGCTTCAATAGCTATATCCGCTTTCTTAGACTCTGATACCGCGTCCCCAAGTCCCATATTGATAACAATCTTATCAAGCTTAGGTATTTGCATAGAATTAGTGTAATTGAATTTATCCATTAAATCCTTTACTACGACATCATCATAATGTGTTTTCATACGAGGTATATAATTATTTGTCATCTATTAGCTCCCCAGACTTTTTATAGAATCTAACTTTTTGTCCATCTTTTTGTAATTTAAATCCTACTTTTGATGCTTTTGAGTCCTTTGGATCTATTAATGCCACATTTGAAACATGGATTTTACCCTCTTTTTCTATAATTCCACCTTGCTGTGTTTGTGTTTGTTTTTGGTGCTTTTTCTTGATGCTTATACCTTGAACAATTAATTTTTTTTCACCAGGAAATACTGTAAGGACAGTACCAGTTCTACCCTTATCTTTCCCAACAAGAACTATGACATTATCTCCTTTTTTAATTTTAGCTGCCATTAGAGCACCTCCGGTGCAAGTGATATAATTTTCATATGATTTTTTGCTCTTAATTCTCTTGTAATAGGCCCAAAAATTCTTGTCCCGATAGGCTCACCCTGGTTATTAATTAAAACAGCAGCATTTCCATCAAATCTTATTGCTGTTCCATCATTCCTTAATATTCCTTTTGCAGTTCTAACGATTACAGCTTTAAGCACATCACCCTTTTTCACTCTACCACGTGGGATTGCCTCTTTCACAGTAACGACTATTGTGTCACCAATGTGAGCAGTTTTTCTTTTTGAACCACCAAGCACCTTTATACATTGAACTCTTTTAGCACCAGAGTTATCAGCTACGCTTAGATTTGTTTGCATTTGGATCATTTTCTATTGTCCCTTTAATATCCTATAAAACTATCCATCTTTTGAGTTTAGAGTATGGTCTTGATTCTTGAATACGCACTTGATCTCCGGTGTTGTATTTATTTTCTTCATCATGCGCATGATATTTTTTTGACCTTCTAACAGTTTTCTTTAATAGAGGGTCAATAAACCTTCTTTCAACTCGTACTACTATCGTTTTGTCGAGACTATTATTTTCTACAACACCTGAGAGTATTCTCTTTGGCATTATTTCTTCTCCTGTATTATGTTTTTCTCGTTTTGTATTGTCTTAAGTTTTGCTATTGTTCTTCTCACAAATCTAACTCTCGCCGTATTGTCCAATTGACCACTAGTTTTTTGAAAACGCAAATTTAACTGCTCTTTTTTAAATTTTACGAGTTCATCGGTAATTTGATCTTTTGATAACTCTCTTATTTCACTTGTCTTCATAATTCCAGAACCTAATTAACATCACTTATTCTTGATACAAATTTACATTTAACCGGTAATTTAGCAGCTGCAAGTGACAATGCCTCACGGGCGACATCAACTGGCACACCATCTATCTCAAACATCATTCTTCCTGGTTTAACTTTTGCTGCCCAATATTCCACTGATCCTTTTCCTTTACCCATCCTAACTTCTGTAGGTTTTTTTGAAACAGGAACATCAGGAAATATTCTTATCCAAACTCTGCCAGCTCTTTTCATATGTCTAGTCATTGCACGTCTAGCAGCTTCAATTTGCCTAGCTGTCACGCGGGATGGTTCTAATGACTTTAAACCATATGATCCAAAATTTAGTGCAAACCCACCCTTGGCATTACCACTGATTCTACCCTTATGCATTTTTCTGAATTTAGTTCTTTTTGGTTGTAGCATGATTAATTCCCTAGATTTCTACCTTAGCTGAACGAGCTTGATCTTGATTGCCAGTTATACTTTTTTCTTGAGCCATAGGATCATGTTCAAGTACCTCGCCTTTAAAAATCCATACTTTAATTCCAATTGCACCATATGTTGTTTGAGCAGTTGCAACACCATAATCGACATTTGCTCTTAATGTATGAAGTGGAACTCTTCCTTCCCTATACCATTCTGTTCTTGCAATTTCAGCGCCTCCGAGTCTTCCACCACAGTTTATTCTGATTCCCCCAGCACCCATTCTTAACGCTGTTTGCACTGCTCTTTTCATAGCCCGTCTAAACGCAACCCTTCTTTCTAGCTGCTGTGCAATTGACTCAGCAACTAAAGTAGCATCTATTTCAGGTTTTTTGACTTCGAGTATATTTATTGATACGTCTGTATTAGTTATTTTTTTTATTTTGTTTTTTATAAGTTCAATATCTGAACCTTTCTTACCAATCAAAATCCCCGGCCTTGCAGAATAAATTGTAACGTTACATTTCTTATGGGGACGTTCAATAACAATTTTAGAAATTGCTGCAGTCGATTTTAAACCGTTAACTAAGCTTCTTATTTTTCTATCTTCCATAAGAAGTTTCGGATATTCATTTTTCTCAGCAAACCAGCGTGAGTCCCACGTTCTGTTAATTCCAAGTCTCAGTGCTATTGGAGATACTTTTTGACCCATTACTTCGCTTCCTCATTATCAAGTTGTTTAACAACAACAGTAAGTTGGCTGAATGGTTTTTGAATTCTTCCAACTCTCCCTCTTGCTCTTGGCTTCCACCTTTTAAGTACTAAATTCTTGCCGACATAAGCCTCATTTACGTATAGTTCATCAATATCTAAATTATGGTTGTTTTCAGCATTTGCTATGGCAGACTTTAGAGTTTTTAGTACATCTTGCGCAATGCGCTTTCTTGAAAACTGCAGATCATTAATTGCTTTATCAACTTTTTTACCTCTAATCATAGCAGCAACAAGGTTTAATTTCTGCGTGCTAATTTTTATATTTTTTGTTGTAGCTAAAGCCATACCTTCTTGTAATTTTTGGGCCATAATTATTTCCTTTTAGCTTTCTTGTCCGCAAGATGACCATAATAAGTTCTTGTAGGAGAGAACTCACCAAATTTTCTACCAACCATTTCTTCAGTGACTAGAACAGGAATATGTTTTTGCCCATTATGAACACCAAAAGTTAACCCAACAAACTGAGGAAGGATTGTTGACCTTCTTGACCAAATTTTAATTACATCGTTACGGCCTGATGCTCTAGCATTCTCAGCTTTCTTTAACAAATAACCGTCAACAAACGGTCCTTTCCAGATTGACCTAGCCATTTATATTTTACCTTTTCTTTTTCAAATGCCTGCTTCTAAGTATCAGCTTGTCAGAAGACTTATTACTTCTAGTTTTTTTACCTTTGGTTGGTTTACCCCATGGTGTAACTGGATGCCTACCTCCAGAAGTTTTACCTTCCCCGCCTCCATGTGGATGGTCTATAGGGTTCATAGCGACACCACGAACAGATGGCCTTTTACCTAGCCAACGGGATCTTCCAGCTTTTGCAAGTTTAATATTCTTATTATCAGGGTTTGATACAGCACCGATTGTTGCCATACACTCTGATCTAGTCATTCTTTGTTCACCAGAGTTTAATCTTAAGATTGAATATGCTTGATCTCTCCCAACAAGCTGAACATAGGTCCCTGCAGAACGTGCTATTTGTCCCCCTTTACCAGGCTTAAGTTCAACGTTATGAATTATAGTACCAATGGGAATATTTGCTAGAGGCAGAGCATTTCCAGGCTTGATATCGGCTTTTGGACCTGAAGTAATTACATCTCCAACAGATAATCTTTGTGGAGCTAAAATATAAGATTTAGTACCATCTTCATATGTTAGAAGTGCTATGAATGCAGATCTATTAGGATCATATTCTATTCTCTGAACTGTTGCGGGAATATCATGGTGATTTCTTTTAAAATCAATAATCCTATATAATCTCTTGTGCCCACCGCCCCTTCTTCTAGCGGTTACCCTACCATTATTATTTCTTCCACCAGATTTTGTTAGACCAACAGTGAGGGTTTTTTCAGGTTTACCACCCCAAAGATCATCCCTGGATACTAATACAAGTCCTCTTTGCCCTGGTGTATTTGGTTTAAATGATTTTAATGCCATAATATTATCCACTTATACCTGTTGTGAAATCAAAGCTCTGACCATCTTCAAGTGATACGATTGCCTTTTTAACGTCAGACCTTTTGCCAATTCTTCCTTTAAAACGCTTAACTTTTCCCTTACGTATTAGGGTATTTACTGACTTAACTTTTACTTTAAAGAGAGTTTCTATGGCCTCTTTTATTTGTACTTTTGTTGCCGTTTTTGAAACATCAAAGATTACTTGACCGTTTTCAGATACCAAGGTCGCCTTTTCAGTAATCACTGGGTTTCTTATAATGTCATATAAATCTATTTCATTCATCTAAACGACCCTCAATTTCTGTTATAGCATTTTTAGTAATAAACAGTTTATCCCTTTTTAGGATGTCATAAACATTCATCCCGTGAACAGGGAGAATATCTATATTTGGGATATTCATGGACGCTAACTCAAAATTTTTATCAAATTCAATTGCATCAAGGAATAAAGCTGAGGTTACTGACATTTTATCCAAACTTTTAACCAGTTCTGCTGTTTTTGGGCTTTTTAACTTGGCCTCGTTCAGTATAACTACATTACCCTCTTTTATCTTTGCCGATAAAGCATGTTTCAATGCAAGTTTTCTAAATTTCTTTGTAAGCTTAATAGAATGGTCTCTTGGCGTAGGACCAAATGCTCGTCCACCACCCCTAAATTGAGGGACTTTTTTTGATCCATGACGTGCACTACCAGTACCTTTTTGTTTGTACATTTTTTTTGTAGTTGCTGTAATTTCAGATCTATTTTTTACTTTATGGGTTCCAGATCTTCTTTTTGCTAATTGATAAACAACCGTTCTATGCAAAATATCTTTTCTAGGATCTAGTCCAAATATTGTCTCTTTAAGATCAATAGTGCCGGACGCTTTAGATGATATATCAATAACATTCATTTTCATTTTTGTTCACCATCCTCAGAATTGCCAATTGATGTATCTTCTTGTTGATCAACAACAGTTTTCACATCTTTAGTTTGATCATTGTCATTATCTGATTCATCTGTTTCTGCATCAGTTTTTACTTCATCTTTTAAAGCATCTATTTCAATTTTGCTTTCTGAATTATCCTCAACAGCATTAGATTTTAATGCATCTGGATCAATAAAACTACCCGGCTGAGGAAGCTCAATTGATGGTATTAGCTTTACAGAGTCCTTGATTGTTACCCAACCACCACTATGCCCCGGCACAGCGCCATGAACAAAAATAAGCCCCTTTTCTACATCCACCGAATGAATTAATAAATTTTGAACTGTTACTTTTGCAGCCCCCAAATGACCGGCCATTTTTTTACCCTTAAAAACCTTGCCTGGGTCCTGACATTGTCCTGTTGATCCATGACTCCTGTGACTAATTGAAACACCATGTGAGGCTCTAAGACCAGCAAAGTTATGCCGCTTCATTGCACCCGCAAAACCCTTACCAATGCTAGTACCAGTCACATCTACTTTTTGACCTGGGACAAAATGATCGGCTTTCATTTTTAAACCAATCTGAATAAATTTATCATCGTCGACCCTAAATTCTACTAGCTTTGATTTAGGCTCAACTTTATTTTTTGCAAAATGCCCACGCATAGGTTTTGTTATATTTTTTGTTTTAGGTGTACCAGCCCCAAGTTGCAAAGCAGAATAACCATCTTGTTCTTTTGTCTTATGCGAGACAACTTGACAATTTGCTATTGATAACACTGTAACAGGTATGTGCTGTCCAGCGTCAGTAAACACTCTCATCATTCCTAATTTTTCCGCAATCAATCCAACTCTCATCTTAGTTATAAATCCTATAATTTAATTTCTACATTAACACCTGCTGACAAGTCTAATTTCATTAGAGCGTCAACTGTTTGCGGAGTAGGATCAACAATATCAAGAAGTCTTTTGTAAGTTCTTATTTCAAATTGTTCTCTACTTTTTTTATCAATATGTGGACCACGTAGTACAGTGAATTTTTCAATTCTCCTTGGTAAGGGTATAGGACCTCTTACACTGGCTCCAGTTCTCTTTGCGGTATTAACTATTTCTAAAGTGGAGTTATCCAACAACCTATGGTCATAAGCTTTAAGTCTGATACGTATATTCTGTCCCTGCATATTTAATTCTTTCTATTTAAGCAAACTTTGCAATAACTTGGTCTGAAACAGCCTGTGGCACTTGCTCGTAATGATCAAACTGCATAGTAAATTGAGCGCGTCCTTGACTCATTGAACGAAGATGACTTACATAACCAAACATATTGGCTAATGGAACCTTTGATTTTATTACAGTAGCATTTGATCGTGCTTCTGTACCCGCAATCTGACCTCTGCGTGAATTTAAGTCACCAATCACATCACCCATATATTCTTCAGGTGTTACAACTTCAACATCCATAATTGGTTCTAAAAGTTTCGGTGCAGCAGATTGGGCAGCTTCCCTAAATGCAGCTCTTCCAGCAATTTCAAAAGCCATAACTGATGAGTCAACATCGTGATATGCACCATCATGCAGAACCACATGAATATCTAAAAGCGGGAACCCAGCTAGAACCCCATTATCCAATACAGATGCAATTCCTTTCTCGACTCCAGGGATATATTCTTTTGGAATAGCACCACCAACAATTTTATTCTCAAAGACGAAACCCGTTCCTGCTTCTCCTGGGCTGACTGTCATTTTAACACGCGCAAACTGCCCTGCACCACCTGATTGTTTTTTATGCGTATAGTCTACTTCAGATGGCTTAGTAATTGTCTCTCTATAGGCAACTTGAGGAGCGCCAATATTCGCATCAACCTTGAACTCTCTCTTCATTCTATCTACGAGGATATCAAGATGAAGTTCCCCCATACCTTTAATGATTGTCTGCCCTGATTCTTCATCAGATGAAACTCTAAATGACGGGTCTTCCTGCGCAAGCCTTGCAAGTGCGGCTCCCATTTTTTCTTGGTCACCTTTTGTTTTTGGTTCTACTGCTATTTCGATAACAGGCTCAGGAAACTCCATCCTTTCCAAAACTATTGGATGCGAAGGGTCGCAGAGAGTATCGCCAGTTGTTGTAAGTTTTAAACCGGCTAATGCAACAATATCTCCAGCATAAGCCTCTTTAATATCCTCTCTAGAATTTGAGTGCATCAGCAGCATCCTACCAACTCTTTCTTTTTTGTCTTTTACGGAGTTGAGTAATTGCATACCGCTTTCAACTTTACCTGAATATATTCTACAGAAAGTTAAAGAGCCAACAAAAGGATCATTCATAACCTTGAACGCCAGCAAAGAAGTATTTTCACTATCTGAGGATTTAACAAGAATATCTGTTTCAGTTTTTAGATCTATACCCTTTATTTGTTCAACATCCATTGGAGAAGGAAGGTAATCTATGACACCGTCCAGTAATGGCTGTACGCCTTTATTTTTAAACGCTGACCCACAGAATACAGGGTAAAATGTATTGTGACATGTACCTTTACGGATTAATGACTTAATGGTAGCAACATCAATTTCTTCACCTTCGAGATACTTTTCCATCACCGTTTCATCTAATTCAACAACTGTCTCTACGAGAAGTTCACGATATTTATTTGATTTTTCAAGGAGATCTGCTGGGATTTCCTCATAATTGAATTTTGCTCCCAGACTTTCATCTTCCCATACAATTGCTCGCATCTCAATTAAATCAACTACACCCTTAAGGTTTGTTTCAGAACCAATTGGAATTTGTAAAACTAACGGTGTCGCACCTAATCTCTCTTTAACCATTTCAACAGATCTATCAAAATCAGCACCAATCTTATCCATTTTATTTACAAAGATCATTCTCGGAACATTATATTTGTTTGCTTGTCTCCAAACAGTTTCTGTTTGGGGTTCCACACCTGCATTAGCATCAAGGAGAGCAACAGCACCATCTAGAACTCGAAGGGATCGTTCTACTTCAATAGTGAAGTCAACGTGACCTGGTGTATCAATTATATTTATTCTTTTACCATTCCAGTATGTCGTTGTAGCTGCTGAGGTAATCGTAATTCCTCTTTCTTGTTCTTGCTCCATCCAATCCATAGTGGCTGCACCATCGTGTACCTCACCGATTTTATGACTTTTTCCTGTATAGTACAGAATTCTTTCTGTTGTAGTAGTTTTACCAGCATCAATGTGAGCCATGATACCGATATTTCTGTAGTCTTCGATAGGATTTGATCTTGCCATTACTTACTCTTCTTAAATTACCAACGATAGTGAGAAAATGCTCTGTTAGCCTCAGCCATCTTATGAGTATCTTCTCTCTTTTTAACTGCATTACCCTTTTTTGAAAAAGCATCCATGAGTTCGTTGGACAATCTTTCTATCATAGTGCTCTCGTTCCTTGCTCTTGCAGAACTAATCAACCACCTTATAGCAAGTGCTTGTTTTCTGTCATTTCTTACTTCAACAGGTACTTGATAAGTAGCACCACCAACTCTTCTGGATCTGACCTCAACGTCATGCATGACGTTTTTAAGTGCTTCATGAAATACGTTTAAAGGATCTTGCTTACTTTCTTTCTCAATTTTATCGAAAGCAGCATAAATTATTTTTTCTGATGTTGACTTCTTTCCTGACAGCATTAGGCTGCTCATAAATTTGGAAATTATCTTATCACCAAATTTCGGATCAGGTAGAACTTCTCTCTTCTCTGCACGTCTTCGTCTTGACATTTAAAATTCCCTATTTAGGTTTCTTAGCGCCGTATTTAGAGCGTCTTTGTTTTCGATCTTTTACACCTTGAGTATCTAATACCCCTCTAACAATGTGATATCTGACACCCGGTAAATCTTTTACCCTACCACCTCTGATGAGTACAACTGAATGTTCTTGTAAATTATGCCCCTCACCTGGTATGTAGCTTGTTACTTCAAAACCATTTGATAATCTAACCCTTGCTACTTTTCTTAATGCTGAATTTGGTTTCTTAGGTGTAGTAGTATATACACGAGTACATACACCACGTTTTTGTGGGCATGCCTCCATAGCTGGCACTTTATTCCTTTTTACCTGCGGTTTACGAGGTTTTCTTAGTAGTTGATTAATAGTTGGCATATTAACCAATTTCCTTTCAATTTTGTGTTCTTTTTTTTAGTTTCTCAATAGCGTTTAAGTTGCAACATACGGCCTATTGAAACAGATGTTCGGACAATACTTCTTCAAAAACAAAAGGTCAAGCATTATTATCATAGAATATCAGCTAAAATCAATCAGTGATAATAATTTTTGAAAAAGAGTAAAAACTATTCTTTAACCGACAAACTCTCAGTTCCCTCTTCAGCATCAGCTACGTTTATAAGATCTGAAACTAATGCTTCATCGGATGTTTGTGACAAGAGTTGTTCTGCATTCTTCTTTTCTTGAATAATCAAATTATCTCGGTGTACAGACACCTGTCTCAGTTTACTTATTGCACTTCCAGTTCCAGCAGGAATTAGTCTGCCTACGATAACATTTTCTTTTAGTCCTTGTAATAAGTCAGACTTACCATTCATGGATGCCTCAGTTAAGACTCTCGTTGTTTCTTGGAATGATGCAGCCGAAATAAAGCTTCTGGTTTGAAGGGCAGCCTTTGTTATTCCGAGTAAGATAGGATTAGCAGATATTAATTTTTTACCAGATGCTTTCAGCTCTTCATTCAATTCCAATAGATCAATTTTATCTATCTGCTCTCCATGCAGTAAATTGGAGTCACCAGGATCGGTAATTTCCACTTTCTTTAACATCTGACTAACAATTACTTCAATGTGTTTATCATTTATTGTTACACCTTGTAATCTGTAAACATCTTGAATTTCTGCAACCAAATATGAAGCAAGTTCTTCAACACCTTTAATTGCAAGAATATCATGCGGAGCAGGATTTCCATCCATTATAAAGTCACCTTTTTCAATTTTATCCCCATCCTGTACTTCTAGATGGATATTTTTTGGTACCATGTATTCGCGCAGTTGTTCACTATCATCATTTGGTATAATTCTGATTTTCCTTTTATTTTTAAAATCATTCCCAAATTCAACAACTCCGCTTATCTCTGCAATAATCGCATGATCTTTCGGTCTTCTTGCTTCAAACAATTCTGCAACTCTTGGTAATCCACCTGTTATGTCTTTTGTTTTTGCACTTTCAGTTGGAACCCTTGCCAGAACATCTCCCGCTGATACTTCGGCATCCTTTTCAACAGATAGAATAGCATTCACAGGCAAAATAAATTTACGAGCATCAGTTTTAGATTTGCTTTTTGAGGTTGAACTTAAAACAACAGATGGTTGCAGATTATTGCCACGCGATGAACTTCTCCAATCAATAACAACCCTTTGTGATATTCCTGTAGATTCATCAAGCCTTTCATCTATTGAGAGACCATCTACAAGATCTTCAAAATCCACTTTTCCTGGAACATCTGCAAGAATTGGTCTTGTGTATGGGTCCCAAGAAGCAATTCGTTGCCCTCTCTCAATCTTTTCACCATCTTTTACGAATAACTGTGCTCCATATGGAACTTTATTTTGAGATCTCTCTATATTGTTCTCATCAAGAATAGCAACAACTAGGCTTCTACCAGTTACAACTAATTTATTATTGGAGTCATTTGCTAGTATTGGATTTTGTATTGAAACAACCCCTTCATGCGAGCTTTCAATAAACGATTGGTCAACAACTTGAGCTGTACCTCCGATATGAAAAGTTCTCATAGTTAACTGGGTACCTGGCTCACCAATTGACTGTGCAGCAAGGACACCAACAGCTTCACCAACGTTCACAGGAGTTCCACGCGCTAAGTCACGACCGTAGCATCTTGCACAAGCTCCGACTTTTGCATCACAAGTTAGTACAGACCGCACCTTTACAGCATCAAGACCCCGTTCATCAATTTCTCTTGCAAGGGCTTCGTTGATCATTTGATCTTTATCAAACAAAACATCATTTGTTGCTGGATCAAGAATATCATCTGTTAGATATCTGCCCAATAACCTGTCACCAATTGGAACGATTGTATCACCACCATCCATAACACTCCTAAGAGTAATCCCATTAGTTGTACCACAGTCCTTTTCAAGAATTATACAATCTTGAGCAACATCAACCAATCTTCTAGTTAAATACCCTGAGTTAGCTGTTTTAAGAGCAGTATCAGCCAATCCTTTTCTCGCTCCATGCGTTGAATTGAAGTATTCAAGAACAGATAAACCCTCTTTGAAGTTTGATGTAATTGGTGTTTCAATTATTTCACCAGATGGCTTTGCCATAAGTCCCCTCATTCCAGCTAACTGTTTCATTTGTGCAGGAGAACCTCGCGCACCTGAATGTGCCATCATATAAACTGAATTTTGATCTTTTTGCTTCTTAGTTACATCGTCTATTTCAATGACCTGAATCTTTGCCATCATTTCATCTGCAACTTTATCGGTACATTTTGCCCATGCATCGACTACTTTATTGTATTTCTCTCCTTGAGTAATTAAACCATCGTTATATTGGCTTTCGTACTCTTTAACGAGATTATTTGTTTCATCAATAAAATTTGACTTTGTTTCAGGAATTACCATGTCATCCTTACCAAAGGAAATTCCAGCACGGCAACCGTGATGGAATCCCAAAGCCATAATTTTATCACAGAAAATAACCGTTTCTTTTTGACCAGAGTGACGATAAACTTCATCAATCATTCTCGAGATATCTTTTTTAGTCATTATCTTATTACATAATGCAAACTTAATTGTGTGATATTTTGGCAATAATTCACCAATCAACAGTCTACCTGGTGTTGTCTCATGAGTTTCTTTTATAAGATTGCCTTCAGCATCTTTGGTAACAAATCTTCCTTTGACTTTTGAGTGCAATGAAATAACACCTGTTTGCAGTGCGTAATGAATTTCATTCATGTTACCAAATACCATACCCTCACCTGGTTCATTTTCTTTGACAAGTGATAGATAGTATAACCCGAGCACCATGTCCTGACTTGGAACAATGATAGGTGATCCATCTGCAGGATGTAAAATATTATTAGTAGACATCATCAGAACTCTGGCTTCTAATTGTGCCTCAAGTGATAAAGGCACGTGAACAGCCATCTGATCACCATCAAAATCAGCATTAAATGCAGAACATACTAAAGGATGAAGTTGAATTGCCTTTCCTTCAACCAATGTTGGTTCAAATGCTTGAATACCTAATCTGTGTAATGTTGGAGCTCTATTCAGTAATACTGGATGTTCACGGATTACCTCATCAAGAATATCCCATACCTCAGGTCTTTCTTTTTCTACAAGTCTTTTTGCCTGTTTTACAGTAGTAGAGAGACCTTTTGCTTCTAAGCGAGAATAAATAAAGGGCTTGAAAAGCTCAAGAGCCATTGTTTTTGGCAAACCACATTGATGTAATTTTAATGTCGGCCCGGTAACAATTACAGACCTTCCTGAATAATCCACTCTTTTCCCAAGTAAATTTTGTCTAAATCTTCCTTGCTTACCTTTAAGCATATCAGCCAACGATTTTAGCGGTCGTTTATTCGCACCAGTAATAACACGCCCACGCCTTCCATTATCGAATAGTGCATCCACTGATTCTTGAAGCATCCTTTTTTCGTTTCTTATAATAATTTCTGGAGCTTTAAGTTCGATTAATCTTTTTAGACGATTATTTCGGTTGATTACTCTTCGATATAAGTCGTTCAAATCAGAAGTAGCAAATCTACCCCCATCCAATGGAACTAATGGTCTTAGTTCTGGTGGTATAACTGGGACAACAGTCATAATCATCCATTCTGGTTTATTACCTGAACTAATAAATGCCTCAACTACTTTTAATCTTTTAGCAAGTTTAATTGGTTTTAGTTCAGATGTTGACTCATCAATCTCAACCCTGAGTTGATCTGCTAGTTTTTCCAAATCAAGATTCGTTAATAGATCTCTGATAGCTTCAGCACCAATCCCAGCAGTAAAAGAGTCATCACCATACTCGTCTTTATAATTTAACACTTCTTCTTCGGTAAGCAATTGTAATTCTTTTAATGGTGTTAAACCTGGCTCGATAACAATAAAGTTTTCAAAATAAAGAACACGTTCAAGATCCTTGAGCCTCATATCAAGAAGCAATCCAATCCTTGATGGCAAAGACTTTAGGAACCAAATGTGTGCGACAGGAGCAGCTAACTCAATATGCCCCATGCGATCACGCCTTACTTTAGAAAGAGTTACTTCAACTCCACATTTTTCACAAATAACACCCCTGTATTTCATACGTTTATATTTGCCACAAAGACATTCATAATCTTTTATTGGACCAAAAATTCTGGAGCAAAACAACCCATCCCTCTCGGGTTTAAAAGTTCTATAATTTATTGTCTCAGGCTTTTTGATTTCACCAAAAGACCAAGAAAGCATCTTTTCAGGTGATGCAATAGAAATCTTAATCTGATCAAAGATTTGTGATTGTGAAAAGTTTGGATTAAAAACATTTGTGAGATCTTGATTCATATTATTTCCCTATTATTCACTGCTCATATCGGACAGCGTATTTGCAGAGCCTTCATTAAATACCTCTGAGGATTTTAATTCAACATTTAGGCCAAGTGATCTGATTTCTTTTACAAGAACGTTGAATGACTCAGGAATCCCAGCTTCAAAAGCATCATCTCCTCGGACTATAGCTTCGTATACTTTCGTCCTTCCAGCCACATCATCTGATTTAACTGTGAGCATTTCTTGAAGTGTATATGCTGCTCCGTATGCTTCTAGAGCCCACACTTCCATTTCTCCAAATCTTTGACCACCAAATTGAGCCTTACCACCAAGTGGTTGTTGTGTTACAAGACTGTAAGGACCAATAGACCTGGCGTGTATTTTATCATCAACAAGATGGTGAAGCTTAAGTATATATTTGTAGCCAACTGTTATCTTCCTATCAAAAGGCTCTCCGGTTCTACCATCATACAACTTAACTTGACCAGATTTATCTAATCCCGCCTTTTCAAGCAACTCATTGATATCATTTTCTCTTGCACCATCAAAGACAGGAGTAGCTATTGGTACACCCTTCTTCAGATTCTGTGCTAACTCAACTAAATCTTCTTTTCCAAAAGAGTCAATGGTCTCGTTCTTACCATAGATATCATTAAGTGTTTTCCTCAGAGCTTTAGCGTCTGGATCCTTTGTTTTTATGAGATCTATTGAGTCGGCGATTATCTTTCCAAGACCTCTACAAGCCCATCCCAAATGGGTCTCAAGAATTTGACCGACATTCATTCTACTTGGAACGCCAAGAGGGTTAAGTACAACATCTACAGGAGTTCCATCTTCGAGATATGGCATATCTTCTTGAGGCATAATTCTGGAAACCACACCTTTATTACCATGCCTACCTGCCATTTTATCACCAGGCTGTAACTTTCTTTTTACAGCAACAAAGACTTTTATCATCTTCATTACGCCAGGTAACATATCATCACCACGCTGAAGCTTTTCAACCTTGTCAATGAACCTGTTTTCAATAGCTTCTCTTGATTGATCATATTGGGTTTTCATTGCATCTATTTCAGACATTACCTTGTCATTTGTTAGAACAAAATTCCACCAATCTTTTCTATCTATATTATCAAGATCAACTTTATTTATCTTGGCTCCTTTTTTAAGCCCACCTGATACTTTTGAGATTTCACAACCAATAAGAGTATCATGAAGCTTAGCCATGACATTACGATCCAAGATATTAAATTCATCATCTCTATCTTTGGATAATCTCACAATCTCATCTCTTTCAATAGCAAGAGCCCTCTCATCTTTTTCTATTCCATGCCTATTAAACACACGAACTTCAACAACCGTTCCATTAACACCAGGAGGAAGTCTTAAAGACGTATCTCTTACATCTGTAGCTTTTTCACCAAAAATTGCACGTAGGAGCTTTTCTTCTGGTGTCATCGGACTTTCACCCTTTGGGGTTATTTTACCAACTAAAATATCCCCTGATTTAACTTCAGCTCCAATATATACTATTCCAGCTTCATCAAGGTTCTTTAGAGCTTCTTCACCGACATTAGGGATATCTCTTGTTATATCTTCAGGACCTAGTTTAGTGTCCCTTGCCATGACTTCAAATTCTTCAAGATGAATTGAAGTAAAAGTATCTTCTCTAACAACTCTTTCAGAAATAAGAATTGAGTCCTCATAATTGTAACCATTCCAAGGCATATATGCGACGAGTACATTTTTACCAAGTGCTAAATCTCCAAGATCAGTGGATGGTCCATCTGCTATTATGTCGCCTTGATCAACATGTTCTCCAACTTTAACAAGCGGCCTTTGGTTAATGCAAGTATTTTGATTTGACCTCTGGAATTTTGCTAAATTATAAATATCAATGGCAGATTTTGATGCATCTTTTTCATCTGTTGCTCTGACAACTATTCTATTTGAGTCTACCTGATCAACTACCCCTGTTCTTCGAGCAGTGACAGCTGCTCCCGAGTCTCTTGCAACAACTGCTTCCATACCAGTTCCCACAAATGGGGCTTCAGTTTTCATCAGTGGAACAGCTTGTCTTTGCATGTTTGATCCCATAAGTGCTCTGTTAGCATCATCATTCTCTAGGAAAGGAATTAATGCTGCTGCAGCCGAAACCAATTGTTTTGGTGAAACATCCATAAAATCTACTTTTTCTGCTGGTATCAATTGGACATCTCCAGCAACACGACAATTGATAAGTTCTTCAACAAATTTTGACTTATTATCAAGAGGAGCATTTGCCTGAGCGATATTATATTTGGATTCTTCAATTGCTGATAAATAAACAACTTCATCCGTGACAGTATTATTGACAACTTTCCTGTATGGACTCTCAATAAAACCATACTTGTTAACTTTAGCAAATGTAGCTAATGAGTTGATAAGCCCAATGTTTGGCCCCTCAGGTGTTTCTATAGGACAAATCCTACCATAATGCGTTGGATGTACATCTCTAACTTCAAATCCAGCACGTTCTCTGGTCAGTCCACCGGGACCTAATGCAGATACACGCCTTATGTGAGTAATTAGTGATAACGGATTTGTTTGGTCCATAAATTGTGACAATTGCGATGAACCAAAAAATTCTCTAAGTGATGCAGTAATAGGCTTTGCATTTATTAGATCATTTGGCATTACTGTATCTATGTCAACGGAACTCAATTTTTCTTTTATTGAACGTTCCATTCTTAGCAAGCCAATCCTATATTGGTTTTCAACAAGTTCACCAACTGACCTTACTCTCCTGTTACCAAGGTGATCAATATCATCTACATCGCCTTTTCCATCTCTTAATTCAACAAGATGCTTGACTACGGCCATGACATCTTCTTTTCTCAAAACACATAGATTATCAGGCGCATCTAAATCAAGTCTCATATTCATCTTAACCCTACCAACAGCTGATAAGTCATATCTATCGGGGTCAAAGAATAAACCCTCAAATAGGCTTTCAGCAGTTTCATCGGTTGGAGGCTCACCTGGTCTCATTAACCTGTATATGTCTAATAGGGCTTCTTGCTTATTTTCATTCTTATCAACTTTCAGTGTATCTCTAATGAACGCCCCTGTATTGATATGGTCGATCTCTAAAACTGGAATTTTTGTTATCTTATTTTTATCAAGTAGTTCAATCAATTCAGATGAAATTTCATCTCCTGCTTCAGCATATATCAAACCAGTTTTTAAATTAACAATATCTTCGGCAATGAACTGTCCGATTATATCATCTACTGAGAATAAAACCCTTTTTAATCCACTTTCGTATAATTTATTGATTAAGCGTGGAGTAATCTTTGTGCCGGACTCAACAGCTACTTCACCAGTATCTGCGTTTACTAAATCCGTGTTAATTTTGACCCCTTTAAATTGAGCTTCTTTAAATTCTGCAACCCAACCAGACTTATTTTTTTCAATTGTATGTATATTATAAAAATTTGATAAAATTTCTTCAGCATCATATCCTAAGGCATACAATATTGTTGAAACCGGTATTTTTCTTTTTCTATCTATACGAGCGTAGACAAGATCCTTTGCGTCAAATTCAAAATCAAGCCATGAACCTCGATATGGTATAATTCTTGCTGCATATAATATCTTACCGCTTGAGTGTGACTTTCCTTTATCATGATCAAAGAATACACCGGGACTTCTATGCATCTGGCTGACGACAACACGTTCTGTACCATTGAAGATAAATGTTCCATTATTTGTCATCAATGGAATATCACCCATGTATACTTCTTGTTCTTTAATATCTTTTATTGATTTATTTCCGGTATTCTCATCAATGTCAAAAACAATCAATCTGAGTGTCGCTCTTAGTGGAGCGGCATACGTTAGCCCACGTTGAACACATTCTTCAACATCATATTTAGGTAAATCAAAGTCGTATTTAATAAACTCTAATCTTGAAGTTTCATTGAAGTCAGTTATTGGAAAAATGGATGTAAATACCGCCTGAAGTCCATTAGTGTCTCGACCACCCTCGGGCTCTTGAGTTTGAAGGAAGTAATCATAAGATGATTTCTGCACTTCTATTAAGTTTGGCATCTGCGCAACTTCGCGGATTTTACCAAATGATTTTCTAATTCTTTTTCGTCCAATGAAAGTTTCAGACATATTGTGTTCCCGTATAAAAGTTAAATATTTGTGATAATATGATAGCTTGAGCGCTATAATTAATTATTTAACTTCAACGGTTGCACCGGCTCCTTCCAATTGAGCTTTAATTTTATCCGCTTCATCTTTTGACACACCCTCTTTGACTGGTTTTGGTGCGGCTTCAACTAGATCTTTAGCCTCTTTTAACCCAAGGCCAGTAATAGCACGCACTTCCTTAATCACATTAATTTTTTGATCTCCCATGCTTGACAAGATTACATCAAATTCAGATTTTTCTTCAGCTGACGCAGCAGATCCACCCGCATCACCACCAGCTGGCGCAGCAGCAACAGCGACTTGCGCAGCAGCCGTTACTCCCCATTTTTCTTCTAAAATTTTTGTTAATTCTGAAGCTTCAAGTATTGTTAAACTTGATAAACTCTCTGCAATTTTTTCTAAATCTGCCATTTTTTCCTCGATTATTTATAAAAGTTAGTATTACGCTGCTTCGGCTTTATCAGAATAAGCCTTCACAACTTGAGCTATATTTGTTCCTGGTGTATTTATTAAACTTGCAATATTTGAAGCTGGTGCATTGAGCAAACCAAGCATCTTTGCCCTGAGCTCGTCTAATGATGGCAAACTTGCTAGATGTTTAACTTCTCCAAGATCAATTTTCTTTTCCGGAAGAGATCCGCCTAAAACAATAAACTTTTCATTTGCTTTTGCAAACTCCACTGTAATTTTTGGAGCCGTAATTGGATCATCGGAATAAGCTATCATTGATGGTCCATTAAGATATTCCTCAATTGCAGACAGTGGTGTTCCTTCAAGTGCAATTTTAGTAAGTTTATTTTTTATGACTTTCACATGTCCACCAGCTTCACGCATGGTGCTTCTCAATTTATTCATTTCTGATACTGTCAGTCCTGAATTTTGAGCGACAATTACAACTGAAGAATTATTGAAAACTTCTTTTAGTTCATTAACAAAGATTGTTTTGTTTTGTCTATCCACAGTTGTCTCCTCTTCAAGTTCACATTTGATAAAAATCAAATGAACCTGCCCTTAGTAATAAATACTAACTGTGCCGATATTAGGTATTAATATCGATGTCTCATATAGGAAATTAAGCAAAAGCACCTATAATCTTGGACAGGTCAAGCATAATAAAGTATATGTATGCCTTTTATTATTAAATGTAAAGATCAAATTCTATATTTTTTTATAAATTAATTTATAATCGAATTTGGATCAATTTTCACTCCAACACCCATTGTTGATGTTAAAGATATATTTTTTATATATGTTCCTTTTGCGCCAGTTGGTTTAGCGTTTTGTATAGCCTCAACTATTGCTTTAACATTACTCTTGATTGCCTCTTCCGTAAAATCAGCTTTTCCAATTCCAGCATGAATAATGCCAGCTTTTTCTACTCTATACTCCACAGATCCTCCTTTTATGGATTTAACTGCATCTGCGACATTATCTGTTACTGTACCTAACTTTGGGTTTGGCATTAGACCACGTGGTCCCAGTATTTTACCTAACTGCCCAACAACAGCCATCATATCAGGAGTTGATATAACACGATCAAATTCGATTTTACCAGATTTAACATTCTCAGCAAGATCTTCGCTACCAACAATATCCGCACCTGCATCTTTTGCTTCTTGTGCCTTGGCATCCCTAGCAAATACAGCTACCTTTACATCTTTTCCAGTACCAGCTGGCAAACTCACAACGCCGCGTACCATTTGATCAGCTTGTTTTGGGTCTACACCTAAATTTAATGAAATCTCGATTGTTTCATTAAATTTAGACTTTGCATTCGTTTTTACAAGTTTAATAGCTTGATCAACATCATATGTTGATTGACTATCTCTAGTAAGTTCAATTTCACTATATCTTTTTCCAGATTTACTCATTTTTTCCTCTATTCCGCTACTTTTAAACCCATAGACCTTGCGGAACCCTCAATGATCTTTGCAGCTTGTTCAAGAGAGTTTGCGTTTAAATCATTCATTTTTTGCTCAGCAATTTCATTTATCTGCTGTTTAGTTACTGTACCAGCTGTATCACGCCCGGGAGCTGAACCACCCTTTGGCAAATTTGCTGCTTTTTTCAGTAAATATGATGCTGGTGGAGTCTTTGTTTTAAAAGTAAATGATTTATCTTGATATATGGTTATTGTTGTAGGTATCGGCATTTCAGGCTCAAGATCTTGAGTTTGAGCATTAAAAGCCTTACAAAATTCCATTATATTAAGTCCACGCTGCCCCAAGGCTGGACCAATTGGTGGAGCTGGAGCAGCTTTACCAGCGGGAACATGAAGTTTTAAATATCCGGTTATTTGTTTTGCCATAATAAGTCCTGTCTTTTATAAAATACACATTACATAAATTGTAAGATAAATCAAAATAATTATACCTTTTCTACTTGGTTATACTCCAACTCAACTGGTGTAGCCCTTCCAAAAATTGATACTGCAACTTTAAGTCTTGATCTTTCCACGTCAACTTCTTCCACCATACCGCTAAATGATGCAAAAGGACCGTCCGCAACCCTTACCTGCTCTCCAATTTCAAATGTAATTGATGAAACAGGGCCATCAACACCTTCCTGTACTTGAGTCATGATTCTTTCTACTTCTTCAGCTGAAATTGGTATCGGCTTATTTTGAGAACCAAGAAATCCTGCCACCTTATTGGTTTTTTTTACAAGATGGAACGCATCATCGGTCATTTCCATCTTAACCAGCACATACCCTGGAAAAAATTTTCTTTCGGACTGAATTTTTCGTCCTTTACGTACCTGAACCACTTCTTCTGTTGGAACCAAGATTTCACTAAATTTATCTTCCATTCCTCTTTGAACAGATTGTTCCTTTATTGCATTAGCAACCTGTTTTTCAAAGTTAGAGTATGCGTGAACGATATACCAATTATGTGCCATTGTTAGCCTCCAATACCAAGAATTAAACCAACAAACCAACTTAAAATTTGATCAGCAATTAAAAAGAAGATAGCCGAAACAAAGACGAATATCAAAACCATTATTGAAGTAACAGTAGTTTCACGTTTTGTTGGCCAAACAACTTTTTTGACTTCATTTTTAATTTCTTGAACGTATTGTATAGGTCTAAATTTAATCATTTAACAATATTAACTTCCATTTATGGCAGGAGTGGAGGGAGTCGAACCCCCAACCTTCGGTTTTGGAGACCGACGCTCTGCCAGTTGAGCTACACTCCTATTAAATAATAGTGGGCCAAAAATGACCCATCAATTATTCAGAAATTTTTGATACAACACCTGCACCAACAGTTCTACCACCTTCACGAATAGCAAATCTGAGATTTTCTTCCATTGCAATAGGTGTTATCAATTCAACATCTACTTCAATGTTGTCACCTGGCATCACCATCTCAGTACCTTGAGGTAATTTAACAATTCCAGTCACATCAGTTGTTCGGAAGTAAAATTGTGGTCTATAATTAGTGAAGAATGGAGTATGTCTACCACCTTCATCTTTTGTAAGAATATAAGCGTTTGCCTTAAATTTGGCGTGTGGTGTAATTGAACCAGGCTTTGAGAGAACCTGTCCTCTTTCAACTTCTTCTCTTTTTGTACCTCTAAGAAGAATACCAACGTTATCACCAGCCTCACCTTGATCAAGAAGTTTTCTGAACATTTCAACGCCAGTACATGTAGTTTTTACAGTATCTTTAATACCAACAATTTCAATCTCTTCACCAACATTAATGATACCTCTTTCAACCCTACCAGTAACAACTGTACCACGGCCAGATATTGAAAATACATCTTCGATTGGCATTAAGAATGGTTGATCTTTTGGTCTATCTGGTTGTGGAATGTATGAGTCAACAGCAGCCATTAATTCCATGATTGAGTTTTTACCAATTTCATCATCTCTTCCTTCAAGCGCTGCTAGAGCAGATCCTTTAACAATAGGAATATCGTCACCAGGGAATTCATATGAACTCAGTAATTCTCTAACTTCCATCTCAACCAAATCAAGAAGTTCTTCGTCATCGACTTGGTCAACTTTATTTAGGTACACAACAAGAGCAGGAACACCAACTTGTCTTGCTAGAAGAATATGCTCTCTTGTTTGAGGCATTGGACCATCAGCAGCATTCACCACTAGAATTGCCCCATCCATTTGTGCTGCACCTGTTATCATATTTTTAACATAGTCAGCGTGACCTGGACAGTCAACGTGAGCATAATGCCTGTTCTCAGTTGAGTACTCCACATGAGCAGTTGAAATTGTTATTCCTCTTGCTTTCTCTTCTGGAGCTTTGTCTATTGCGTCGTATGCAGAGAACTCAGCACCACCAGTTTCTGAAAGTACTTTTGTAATTGCTGCAGTTAATGTTGTTTTACCGTGGTCTACGTGACCAATTGTACCGATGTTACAATGCGGTTTACTACGATCAAACTTTTCTTTAGCCATGTTTATTCCTACCTTAATAGTTTTAAATCATAATTTATTTACGATTTTTGAGTTACCGATGAATGAATATTAACCATATATAGTTGAATATTTTAAAAAATCTACAAAAAAATAATAAAATATTTTTTAATTTTATGGAGCGGGTGAAGGGAATCGAACCCTCGTCCTCAGCTTGGAAGGCTGCTGCTCTACCTTTGAGCTACACCCGCTTGGTTTATGTATAAAAATACATGGTGGAGGGGGTTGGATTTGAACCAACGTAGGCTAAGCCAACGGGTTTACAGCCCGTCCCCTTTAACCACTCGGGCACCCCTCCATTTGTTGCCCTATTTATAAATAATTTCACAATTAAAAACACTTGTTTTTTAACCGCAGGTAATTATTTGTATACACCTTTACACCAAAGATATATAAAAATCCATATATTAATAGCGCCATGAATAATAATTATATAAAAATATATGGCTATCATGCCAACATACACGCCCTTGCAAATATAAACAGAAATACAACTGAAATATATTTAACCAAAAACGCGATGGTGAAAATCACTTCATATTCGACTATTGACTTGTCAAAATTCAAAGTAAATATGGTTGATACAAAAACATTGAATAAGCTACTTCCAAATGGACAAGTACACCAAGGTATAATCTCATTTTGCAAGCCCAAACAAATTCTCTCATTAAAAGAGAGCAATATTGCAAGTACAAACAGAATTGTTTTCTTAGATAATATAACCGACCCCAGAAACATAGGTGCAATCATAAGAACATGTTCCGCTTATGGGATTAACAAGGTAATGACAACTCAAAAATTTGATTTACTAGATGAAGGCTTAATTGCAAAATCAGCATCTGGAGGACTAGAATACGTTGATATTATCATCGCCAAAAGTCTGGCAAATTGTTATGAAGAATTAAAAAGCAATAATTTTTGGTTAATTGGTTTTGATAGTGATGCAAATAATATAATTGATGAAATAAACTTTAATAAAAGCGATAAGGTTGTTGCAATATTCGGGGATGAAGGTAGAGGGATAAGGAACTTAACAAAAAAATATTGTGATCAAATATACAAAATTAATGCCCCTGGTAAAATTAAAAGTCTTAATGTATCAGTCGCAATGGGCATTATACTAGATAAAATAGCAATCAAATAAGCTCCTACGTGCAAAAATAAATTATTATAAATAATTTACTTTTAAAAAAATGTTTTTTGATTTAATAGTAAATTGTTTCAAACGTGCCGGCTTAGCTCAGTTGGTAGAGCGGCTGATTTGTAATCAGTAGGTCGGGAGTTCAAATCTCTCAGCCGGCACCATTTAATACAAATTGCACCAAATATGTCATTCCCAGATAAACAACTTGAAGATTTTATTTCAAAATTATCAAACATCTTGGATGGCAGAGATATTATTACTGATCAAGAAATAATTTACCCACATCTTCAAGATTGGGTTGGAAATTTTCATGGTAATTCACCATTAATGTTAACTCCAAGGAGCTCCGAACAAGTCTCCAAGATCTTGAAAATGTGTAATGAAAAAAACATTAAAATTGTTCCTCAAGGAGGAAATACTGGATCAGTCGCCTCAGGTATACCAAATGGTGAAGTAATACTTAGCCTAAAAAAAATGAATAAGATTTTAGATCTAAACCCAAAAGACTATACAATTACCGTTGAGGCAGGATGTATACTCAATCAAATTCAGTTAGCTGCATCTGAAGTTTCTAGACACTTTCCTCTCAGCATTGGATCTGAAGGTTCTTGTACAATTGGTGGCAACATATCAACGAACGCTGGTGGAATATCAGTGCTCAAATATGGGAACATGAGGGACTTAGTTCTCGGTATTGAAGTGGTATTAGCAAATGGTAATATTGTTAATATGCTAAAAAAACTCAGAAAAGATAATACGGGATATGCCTTAAAGCATCTATTCATGGGGGCAGAAGGAACACTCGGTATTATTACAGCTGCTAGTTTGAGATTATTTCCAAAAATTGAAAATAAAGTTACTGCCTTTGTTTCACTTACTGATCTTACAACCTCAATGAATTTGCTTGAAATATTAAGAGATTTCAGTGGAGAGCTCTTATCTTCCTTCGAACTAATCCCTGATATTGGACTCTCAATTGCAATAGAGTTTGGTGACAATATCATAAACCCTCTAGTAAATGCTGAACAATGGAATGTAATAATTGAGTTTTCTGATACCAAAAATAATGAGAATGCAAAAAATTTAATGGAAGCGGCTCTTCAACATGCACTCGAAGAAAATGTTATTACTGATGCCGTTATATCAGACTCAATTGCTAAGACACAAAATATTTGGAAGATTAGAAAGGCCATTGTTGAACATCAACCAAAGTTGGGTGGAGAAATAAAACATGATGTATCGGTACCAATTTCATCAGTTCCTGACTTTATAAGAACAACTGGAGATAAGCTCGCTCAATATTTACCAGGCGTTAGACCTGTGCCTTACGGACATATTGGTGATGGCAATATACACTACAATGTATGCCCTCCTATAGGTTATTCTTCAGAAGCGTTTAAAGAAAAAACAAAAGAAATTCGAGAAATTGTTTACGGGAATGCCTTCACATATGGTGGAAGTTTTGCTGCTGAGCATGGAGTAGGAATTATCAAGAAAAGTCAGATGATAAAATATAAAGATCCCACCGAACTAACAATTATGAAAGAAATTAAAAATCTTTTAGATCCAAAAGAAATCCTAAACCCAGGTAAAATATTTTAGAAAAAACATGATAGTTAAACAAAGCTACATCGGCGCATTATTAGCGTCATTGTCTGCGACTATTGGAGGTACAACCGTAGTTCTCACAAGATACTTAATGCCTGACACTGACCCCTTTACCTTGCCAGGGACCCGTTACGGGATAGCAGCTTTATTATTATTATCATTATTATTCTTGTTCAAAAAAAATAAACCACTGGAAAGAGTAGATTGGATACCAATATTATTATTATCCATAGTTTTTTATATTGGTTTCCCTTTATCATTTGCCGCTGGGCTTGAACATACCACTGCAGCTAGGGGATCTATTGTTTTTACATCACAACCTGTAATAACTTTGGTTTTAGGAGTACTGCTTGGTAAAGAGAGGCCAACACCACTTAAGGTATTAGCGATATTGATAGCTATCACAGGAATTATTATCACACTCAGTGACGATATAGGTTCACTGGCATCGGATGTACACTTAGGTGACTTTTTAATGTTTGTGGCAGCATTCTGTAATTCTGTTTATGTGTTGAATGTTGGTAAATACATTCGAAAATACGGAAGTTTTACGTTCACCGCATGGCCAATGTTTATTGGTTCATCGCTAATGCTTGTGCTAGCATTATTTTTTGGGAGTCCTCTCAATGGATCTCTATCATTTGACTCAACTCAATGGATTGTATTACTTATATTAGCCATCCCTGGCGCCGCTTTAATGAAATCTATGTTTACTTCTTCAATCAATATGTCAACACCAACTGGCATAACAATGACTGTTGGCTTTAATCCATTAAGTGCAATGATATTAGGTGCACTGATATTAAGCGAACCTGTTTCTTCAAATATATTGATTGGATTTTTCTGCGTTGTTGTTGCCGTAATATTAGCAAATTATGAAAATTAGAGGATTATAGAAAAAATCTGTTATCTTCTTCTGAAGTTTTTCCTTGCCTGAGCTCTTGTTGCAGGTGCTTTTTCATCCTTATGTCTAAAAATAATTCGTCCTTTGTCAAGATCATATGGTGTCATTTCAACTGTTACACGATCACCAATTAAAGTCCTGATCCTGTGTTTCTTCATTTTCCCTGCAGTATAGGCTACAATTTCATGTTCATTGTCCAACATCACCCTAAAACGAGCATCTGGAAGCACATCGGTAACCACACCATCTAGTTCAAGCAACTCTTCTTTTGCCATTGAGTATAACCTTAATAAAACATCAATATTAAACTTATATAATATATTTTGATAATTGAAAGTATTATTTATTACCAATCAATCTTGAATTATCTTCCTTTTATACCATTCTTCAATTTCAATTGTTATTTCATCATTTATTGTAGAATTTGCACATTCAATTGATTGCATTAATTCTTGTCTATTCTTTACACCTGGAACTGTTGTACTGATATTTGGATTCTTAATACAAAATATCAGTGCCAGCTCAGCAAGACTGAGATTGTATTTCTTTGCGACATCGTCCAATTCTTTTGCATTTTTATGCATTTGATAAAGGCTATCTTTCAAATGAATTTTTCTATCAAGCTGGTTAACTATTGCGCCAGCAGCATGCGAACGAATCCCAATAACACCCACATTATACTTCTGACATAAATCAAAAATTGATCCCTCATTTATTGAATTATCATTTAATCCAGAACCTTGGTCCTTCTCATTTAGAATTGGAAGTTTGCCTCCTGCTGACTGATTAAGAACATTATAAAGCACCTGGATAGTGTCAAAATTTTTACTCTTCAGTAAATTACAGATCGTTGAAAAATCGGCGTTCCATCCTGTTAATCCAGTGAACCGAACTTTTCCTTCCGCTCGAAATCTACTGATTAATTCAGAAAAATTTATACAATCAGAATAAGTCATAATTGGTGCAAATTCTGGAGGGTTATCACGAAATTTATACTCCCCTCTGGAATTCCCAACCTGATGGTGAATTTGAATTAAATCTATGTAATCAAGATTTAGATTTGATAAACTCCTGTCTATTGAATTCCTCATTGAGTCTTCTATTTTGTCAAGTTGTTCAAAATTATGAAAACGTATTTTTGTTGCGATTATTAACTTTTCTCTCTTTGTTGAGGATAATTTTTTAAATACATTTCCCAAGTTTATTTCAGATTTTTCATTTCCATAAACAGGAGATGTATCATAAAAATTTATCCCATTATCAATTGCACAGTTTATGAGATATTGACATTCTTCATCAGAGGTTAAACCCCACGCGTGACCAATTCCTGCGCCACCCAAACCAACCTCAGAGACTTTTATTTCTGTCTGACCAAGTTGATTATATTTCAATATCCCCATCCAATTCATCCATATATGGACTTGTTAATTCAGAATGCTCTACCCCAAATACATTTATTGTCATTGATATGAGGGTGTAATAACCAAGTATTCCAACTAAATCTACTATCCTATCTTTACCCAGAATATTAATCGTATTTTCATAAACTTCATCACTTACCTTTTTATCTTTATGAAGACGCATTGTAAAATCATAGATTACACTTTGTTCAGAGTCCATATTTGATGGTTTCTTGCCTTTCTCGATAGCATCTATAATTTCTTGAGAAACACCTTTTTCTATTGCAATTTTGCTATGAACTTTCCACTCATACCCTGCACCCCATACGCGAGCTATTAAACAGATTGCAAATTCAGATAATTTTGGCTCAAGTGATGTGTAATATCTGCAATAAGCTCCAAGTGATTGTGCCTTATCTGCTAAACCAGCTCTATGCATCCAAACTGCAAGTGGTCCCCTTACACTGCCGCGCGGCCCTGAAGAAATTTCATCATAAATCTTCTTTTGATCTTCATTCATTTCATTATGGGTTAAATTCTTTAGTCTCATAGTTTAGTCCTCATCTGTACATTAATATTATAGGATTCTAATGCATGCATTTAATGAATACTTCTAAGCCAGAGTTTCATGTCTTTGCTACATATTTTTATTATACATTCAAAAAACATATAAATGACAAATGAATTTACTGGAAAT